>ERZ1034363.81-NODE-81-length-65628-cov-5.754924_pt1 | contig 65628 bp, 58 predicted proteins | sample MGYA00520616_ERZ1034363 | MGnify/ENA primary metagenome ERZ1034363 (study PRJEB33736, sample SAMEA104284506) | Azolla filiculoides | biome: Urban; feature: Water surface; material: Ditch water | place: Netherlands | collected 2015-10-28 | depth 0-0.1 m ...
GTTGGCGCAGAGAACATGACTGACACTTTGTACTTCTCTACCAACTCCCACCAGATACCAGCATCAGGACGCAATGGTGTGCCCTCATACATGATGGTTGCCATACCGTTAAGCAATGGTGCATAAATGATGTAGCTATGACCAACAACCCAGCCAATATCTGAGGTACAGAACATGGTTTCGCCAGGATTGCCGCAGAAGATGTGCTTCATGGTTGAAGCTAAAGCAACCGCATAACCGCCAGTGTCACGCTGCACACCCTTTGGCTTGCCTGTTGTTCCGGACGTGTACAGGATGTAAGAGGTATGAGTAGCATCCACCCACTCAATTGGAACCAAATCGTTAAGGTGCTTTTGGCGCTCAGTGGCGTAATCCAAATCACGGCCTGCAACAGTGGTGAACTCAGTGAGACCGCGGTTCACGATCAAGACCTTCTCAGGTTTGTAGCTAGCTAGAGTAATTGCCTCATCGAGCAAAGGCTTATAAGGAACTGCCTTACCGCCTCGCGCGCCCGCTTCTGCAGTCACAATCATTTTTGGTTTTGCATCATCAATACGTGATGCCAAGCTGTGGGATGCGAAGCCGCCAAACACCACAGAGTGAATTGCACCGATACGAGCGCAAGCGAGCATTGCAAAACAGGCTTCGGCAATCATCGGCATGTAGATCAAAACACGATCGCCTTTTTTGACACCATTGGCTTTATAGATAGCAGCCATACGATTGACTTCTTCGTAGAGTTCTTTAAACGTATAGGCGTTATAGGGAATGATAATAAACCAACAACTCTTTTTGGCCAACCCAATCAAGTATATTTACGCTATTGTAAAGCTAAAGGCGACTTGCGTAACGATACAGAAATTTTATCAGAAGGTAAAGCAGCAATCGAACGCATCCGTAAAAGAGGAGTCCCTATCGCTGAAGGATATGGAGAAAAGCCATGGATGCTTCAACCAGCATTAGAACATGAAATACTGGAACTATATAAAGATGCGAAGTATTGCTTGTGGACTGAATGGGAACCTTCCTATCTGCATACTATACAAAACGCTATAGTAGTATCATCTATGTCGGTTAACAGAATTGATTATGTCTATCATCCAACCAGTGGTGAGCGCCTTTCTCCGGATGCTTTGCATAAAATTGAAACCTTCAGCAAAAAACTGAAAAACAGCACGCCCGATGTTCAAATTATTATATCTGATGGTCTGAATACCAAATCTCTTATGGACGAAGGGCATCTCGACAAATTTCTTCCTTCTCTTTACAAGCATTTAACAATGCGAAATTTAACCGTTACAGAAACGCCAATTGTGATTCGTAATGGTCGAGTTCGTGCAGGCTATGAGATTGGGGAGCATCTTTTTGGAAAAGACACAAAGCGCAAACATTGTATACTTCATATTATAGGCGAAAGACCGGGAACCATACACCGTAACTTTTCGGTCTATATTACTGTCGCATCAGCTTCAATTTGGAACTATCGCGGTAAAGTTGATCACGACATTACACGAGTCATTTCGGGCATCAGTGACACAGCTTATTTACCGGAAGAAGCTGTTATAGAGGTTGGTTCTATTGTGATGGAACTGATGAATAAAAAATAAAACAGGTATCTAAAAGCGACCTTAAAACAGCATTAAATAGTATAAAAGCAACGCATAAATTATGGTAAAATCGAATCAATCACAACATAAATCAATTTGTATAATTATCTTAACTTTAAGTACCACTATGAGTTTAAAAAGCTGCAAAACCATTGACCAATCGCTTACATTAAATGTTCAAAAAGACAAATTGGAAATACTTCAACAAATTCCTGCATCTCAAAAAGGGAGAGAGAAAAGCGCTTTGTATTTGCCTCCTCGAAGAATAAGTGAAAAAGAATTTAATTCTCCTGACTTAAATGAACTTATTGACAGCATGTATAATATGATGATAAAAAAATCAGGTGTTGGTATTGCAGCAAATCAACTGGGTAAAAGATTACAAGTATTTATTATTGAGGCAAAATCGGACAATCCACGTTACAAGATTTTAGGTCCCGTACAAAAACAAATATTTATCAATCCCATTATTACTAAAGCATCCTCAAGTAAGAAGAATTTTTGGCACGGTTGTTTAAGTGCTGACGGGGCTAAAAGAGGTAATGTAGCAACTTATGAATGGATAGAATATCAATGTCAAAACGAAAAGGGAAATATTATAACAGGTAGACTAGAGGGATTTGCCGCTGTAATTTTTCAACACGAATTTAGACATTTAATGAACGGAACATACCTTGATGTGGCCAAACATTTTTTATCAAAAACAGAATTGGATCTCGAGATTGAAATGAAAAAAACACCATTTTTTGAAACGGCGGCGGATACTTTACCTCTTTTAATCAATGGCTATATAGTTGGAGAAACACTTGAAAAACACCACTCAAAAAGATTAAAAAATAACTAAAAAACTTTGCTTGAAAATACTAACTTTTCCAATCAATACTCTTGAAATAGAATTTTATACCGATTGATAAAACAAAAAAGCCTTTACATTGCTGTAAAGGCTTTATGAAGCTCCCCCTCTTGGGCTCGAACCAAGGACCCTCTGATTAACAGTCAGATGCTCTAACCAACTGAGCTAAGGAGGAAACTGTATATTTTTAAATCTATAAGGAACGTTTTCTAATGCTTGCTGATGTTTGTGTCTCATCGTTTAAGCGGTGGCAAAGATAGTGCTAAAATTGATTTCTGCAAGCAAAATTTTAAAAAATTTTAAAAAATTTTACTTCCCTACAATGGCTTTATAAATGTCGTTTCCGTTGGCAAACAACAACAAAGTTATAAGTAGAAAGAAACCAACCATTTGTGCGTTTTCTAGGAACTTGTCACTTGGTTTTTTACCACTAACCATTTCGTATAATAAAAAGATGACATGACCACCATCAAGAGCAGGAATAGGCAATAAATTCATTACTCCAAGCATAATTGATAGTAAAGCCGTAATTGACCAAAATACTTCCCAACTCCAAGAATCTGGAAAAATATTATAAATAGCAGCAAATCCACCAACCCCTTTATAAGCACCAGTGCTTGGATTGAAAATCATTTTTAGTTGTTTTCCGTAATTGACCAATTGTTCTTTTCCTTGTTCAATTCCAACCGGAATAGATTCTACAAAACTGTACGTTTCTTTGCTCACTTTGTATAAACCTAATTTTTCGATATTGCTGTAGGGTAATTTTGCAGCATAAGAAATTCCAAGTTTAGCACTATCGTTTATGACAAGGTTTACGGGAACTTCGATATTATCTCTTTTTACAATTGCAGGTACCGTTTTTCCTTTTAATCCATCTAATGCAGCAATAGCTTCGTCAGCAAAAGCTATGGTTTTTTTATTTAAACTGATTAAAATGTCTTTTTCTTTTAAGTTGTTTTTATTTGGAGAATCACTTGAAACTTCAGAAACAATAAAAGGCAATCTTAAGGATGCAATACCTATTTTTCTGCCATCCATCAATTTCGCAATAAAATCAACAGGCAACTTTATGGTCTGTACTTTTCCTGCTCTTTCAAGAGTAACTTCTTTACCTAAAAGAATTTCTCCGTTGATATCATCAAATCTTTCAACAGGTTTTCCGTCAACAGCGATGATTTTATCACCTGTTTTTAAACCAATTTTTTCAATAACTGGATTGGTAATCCAAATTCCATTTTTCGCTTCAGAGTTGGCAATATATTGTTCACCATAAAAAAATGTCATTCCAATATAAATGATGAAAGCCAAAATGAAATTGACGGTAACTCCGCCCAACATAATAATCAATCGTTGCCAAGCTGGTTTAGAACGAAATTCCCAAGGTTGAGGTGGCAAAGCCATTTGTTCTTTGTCCATACTTTCGTCAATCATTCCTGATATTTTCACATAGCCACCAAGAGGCAACCAGCCAATTCCATATTCGGTTTCGCCAATTTTCTTTTTAAACAAAGAATATTTTACGTCAAAAAATAAATAGAATTTTTCTACTCGAGTTTTAAATAATTTGGCAGGAATAAAATGCCCTAATTCGTGAAGTATAATCAGTAATGATAAGCTCAATAAAAATTGAGAAAGCTTGATAACTATTTCCATTTCTTGTTTTTAAATTCTGTATTGCGCACAAAAGTAAGGTTTTCTATTATAGTTCCAAAGATTTCCTTTTGGGCAAGACGATAATTATTTGTTAATAAATGCGCTATTCCCTTTTAATCTTCGCTGCTTCTCCCTTAACTTTACTTTTTGAAACTCGCTTATTGAGTTGATGTTTCCCTTTTTCTAATTAAAAATCGTTTTATGGCATCCAAATTATTTTCTCCCATTCAAATAAAAAGCCTCACTTTCAAAAATAGAATCACGATTTCACCAATGTGTCAATATTCATCCACAGATGGTTTTGCAAACGATTGGCATCTTGTTCATTTAGGAAGTCGAGCCAGTGGTGGTGCCGCCTTAATCATTCAGGAAGCGACTGCAGTTTGTCCCGAAGGACGAATTTCTCCTGCTGATTTGGGAATCTGGAAAGACGAACATATCGAAAAATTGAAATCCATCAACCAGTTCATCATTTCACAAAATTCAATTCCAGGAATACAATTGGCACACGCTGGAAGAAAAGCAAGCGTTTCAGAACCTTGGAATGGAAACAAAAAATTAGATTTCGCTCAAGGCGGATGGCAAACCGTTAGCTCAAGCGCCCAACCCTATCACGAAAACGAACCCTTTCTGCCAGTTGCTTTAGACAAAATTGGAATTCAAAAAGTAATTTCCGATTTCAAATCGGCAACCAAAAGAGCCGTTGATGCTGGTTTTCAAGTTCTTGAAATTCATGGAGCACACGGTTACTTACTACATCAATTTTTGTCGCCTTTAACGAATAATAGAACGGACGAATACGGCGGAAGTTTCGAAAACAGGATTCGATTTACACTTGAAATTCTCGAAGCGGTACAATCAGAATGGCCAGAAAATTTGCCTTTGTTTGTTAGAATATCAGCTACAGATTGGGCTGAAGGAGGTTGGGATATTGAGGAATCCGTACAACTTTCGAAAATTCTGAAAGAAAAAGGCGTAGATTTAATAGACGTTTCTTCGGGCGGATTGGTATCTCATCAACAAATTGCAATTGGACCCGGTTATCAAGTTTCATTTGCAGAAAAAATCAAGAAAGAAACAGAAATTTTGACAAGCGCAGTAGGCTTAATCACTACTTCTTCTCAAGCAGAAGCAATTGTTTCTGATGGAAAAGCCGATTTGGTTATGTTTGCCAGAGAATCTTTGAGAAACCCTAATTTGGCTTTGGATTTTGCCAAAGAACTCGGTACGGATATTTCGTGGCCAAAACAATACGAAAGAGCAAAAAAATAAACACGAATAATTCTTAAATGACCTTATATGCCTTATATGGTAAGACTTTGAAACATATAAGGCATACAAGTTCAATGTTAAAATAGTTAGATTTTAAAATAAACAAAATGCAAAAAATAAAAACAGCACTCTTATCTTACGGAATGTCGGGAAAAGTTTTTCACGCTCCATTTCTAGAACTTCACCCTGGTTTTGAACTTCTTGGTTCTTGGGAAAGAAGCAAAAAATTAATTCAAGAAGATTATCCCGAAGTTAAAAGTTATCCAAATTTCGAATCTATTTTGGAAGACAAATCGATTGATTTGGTTGTGGTGAACACTCCTATCGACACTCATTTTGAATACACCAAAAAAGTATTACTCGCCGGAAAACACGCCATTGTCGAAAAAGCATTTACCGCAACATTAGCCGAAGCGCAGGAATTGGCAGCTTTGACCAGAGAAAAAGGTTTAAAATTGTCTGTTTTCCAAAATCGAAGATGGGACAGCGAACTCAAAACCGTCAAAAAAGTGCTAGACGCAAATTTGTTGGGCGAAATTGTCGAAGCTGAGTTTCACTTTGACCGCTACAACCCCGTTTTGAGTCCAAAAGTACACAAGGAAACCGTCAATTCTGGTTCTGGAATTGTGAAGGATTTGGGACCGCACATTATTGATCAAGCCTTGTATTTGTTTGGTTTGCCCAATGCCGTTTTCGCCGATATTCGAATCACGAGAAAGAACTCTTTAGTCGATGATTATTTGGATATTTTGCTTTATTATTCGGATAGAAGAGTGCGTTTGAAAGCCGGATTTTTTGTCCGAGAGCCCAATCCATCCTATGTAGTTCACGGTAAAAAAGGTTCGTTTTTAAAATCGCGTGGCGATGTGCAAGAAGATGAGTTGAAACTAGGTAAAAAACCCAATTTGACCAGTTGGGGAACCGAAAAAGAAGGGCAAGAAGGTCTTTTGCACACCGAAATAGATGGTAAAATTATCAAAGAAAAAGTGCCAACACTTCAGGGTAATTATTACGACTTTTTTGATGGTGTTTATCAGTCAATTGTTAATGGAAAACAAGAACCCGTTACGGCCCAAGATGGCGTAAATGTGATGCGAATTATTGACGCTGCTTTTCAAAGTAACGACGAAAAGAAAGTTATCGATTTATAAACAATAACGTTGTATTGTTCGGTTTATAAAGGAAATAGCCAATAGAAACAGATTGATTTTGTATTTTTGCAGATTCAATTCTAAAAAAGAAACGATTTGCAGTATTTTAATTTTATTGGAGCTTACAAAGCAAAAGGGAAATACAAAAAAACCTATCGTGATGCCAAACAATCGTATTTGAATCGAATTCGTTGGGGCGTTTCTATGTTCTATTTTGGAATGGGTTTGTGTTTTTCGAGTTGGGCAAGCCGAATTCCAACCATCAAAGCTGCTTTGCAATTAAGCGATGGTGAATTAGGTACGATTCTTTTTGCCTTACCAGTTGGACAGTTGACAATGATGTTTTTTTCGGGTAAACTCGTTACCCGTTTTGGCAGTGAACGCACACTTCCTTTCGCCATTTTGATGTATGCTTTTAGTTTAACCAATATCGGTTTGGCAGAAAACGCTTGGCAATTGGCACTCGGATTGGTTTCTTTTGGAATCTTTGGCAATTTGACCAATATTTCCGTAAATACCCAAGGCGTTTATACTGAAGGAATTTTTAGAAGAACTATTATGTCCTCTTTTCACGGAATGTGGAGTTTGGCAGGATTTACAGGAGCTTTAGTCGGTTTGGGAATGCTAGCTCTAAAAATCACGACTTATATGCACTTCGTAATTGTAGCTTTTGTAGTAGTCGTATTGGTAGCCTTCAATTTCAAATATTTAATAAAAGCCAAAGAAAAAGTTCGCCCTGCCAAGAAAAAAATATTTAGCAAACCCGATAAATCCTTGGTTTTGTTGGGCGTAATTGGTTTTTGCAGTATGGCCAGCGAAGGAATTATGTTCGACTGGAGTGGCGTTTATTTCAAAGACATTGTCAAAGCTCCAGGGCCATTAATTGTTGTGGGTTATACCTCTTTTATGATTATGATGGCGAGTGGGCGGTTTTTTGGAGGTTATCTAATCGATAAATTTGGACGAAAAACAGTGATGCAAATTAGCGGTGTAATGATTTCCTCAGGCCTATACATTGCGGTATTTCTTCCGTATATTATTCCGTGTACCCTTGCTTTTATGGTGGTAGGTTTGGGCGTTTCAACCGTTATTCCAACACTTTATAGCATTGCAGGAAAACACCCAACGATTCCAACCGGCGAAGCATTGACAGCCGTTTCGAGTGTGAGTTTCTTAGGGTTTTTGATGGGACCACCCGTCATTGGTCATATTTCCGAATTATTTGGATTGCAATTTTCATTCGCTTTCATCGGAATGTTCGGAATTTTGATCGCCTTCTTGGTCAAAAGAGTGAAGGCAATGGAATAGATTTCATTGCAATGTCCGTAAGTCCCTCGTAAATCATTAAATTTGTGGCTTATTAAAAGATATGTTAGAAAAAGAAGTAATAAATTTTGAAAAAACGGCCATTGTTGGCATCGTTACCCAAAACCAAAGCGAGGATAAACTCAACGAATATCTAGACGAATTGGAGTTTTTGACCTTTACCGCTGGCGGTGAAGTGATCAAACGTTTTTGGCAAAAAATGGACAAACCCAATCCAAAAACATTTTTGGGAACCGGAAAAATAGACGAAATCAATCTTTTTGTAAAAGAAAATGATATTTCGACCTTGGTATTTGATGATGAATTAACGCCTTCTCAACAAAAAAATATTTCCAAAATCATAGATTGCAAAATCCTAGATAGAACCAATCTTATCCTGGATATTTTTGCGCAAAGAGCCGAAACTTCTTATGCTAGAACCCAAGTAGAATTGGCACAATGCATCTATTTGTTGCCAAGATTATCTGGTTTGTGGACGCACTTAGAACGTCAAAAAGGGGGAATCGGGATGCGCGGACCGGGAGAAACCGAGATTGAAACCGATAGACGTATTGTTCGTGACCGCATTTCGTTGTTGAAAGAAAAAATCAAAGCCATTGACAAACAAATGGGAACCCAAAGAAGCAATCGTGGTGCTATGGTTCGAGTAGCTTTAGTAGGTTATACCAATGTTGGAAAATCGACTTTGATGAACGCCATTGGTAAAAGTGATGTTTTTGTCGAAAATAAACTTTTTGCTACGTTAGATACAACGGTTCGAAAAGTGGTGATTAAGAATTTACCTTTCCTGCTTTCGGACACCGTAGGTTTCATTCGAAAACTGCCTACACAGTTAGTAGATTCTTTCAAAAGTACACTGGATGAAGTTCGCGAAGCTGATTTGTTGTTGCACGTTGTCGATATTTCGCATCCTGATTTTGAAGATCATATCGAGTCGGTAAATCAAACGTTGTCGGACATCAAGGCAAAAGACAAACCCATCCTGATGGTTTTCAACAAGATTGATGCCTATAAACATTTGACTATTGACGAAGATGATTTGATGACTGAAAAAACGCCAAGACATTATACGCTTGAGGAATGGAAAACTACTTGGATGCATCGTGTGGGCGAAGAAAACGCTTTGTTTATTTCGGCCGCCAATAAAGAAAATTTTGAGGAATTCCGAGAACGAGTTTATGAAGCTGTGAGACAAATTCACATCACGCGTTTTCCTTATAACAAGTTTTTGTATCCTGATTACAAAGATGCTACTGAGAAAGAAGAATAAAAAAATGCCTTTTGATTCAATTTTCAAAAGGCATTTTTTTCATAAAATCAAAAAAATATCATTCCCTTTTCCGCAAAATCTCCTACTTTAAGGTAATGATTTTCGGTTTTTAACCGACGTTATAATTAATTTTTAGTCAATCATTGACTGAAAAATACATTCACAAAGTTGGAGACCTTCCGAAGCTAAACTAAGTTTACAACTCTCCAACCTCATTAATTTGGTCTAAAATATTCGTTTGATTGGGTGAAATATAATTTTTTACTTCAATCACATTTTCTTTTCTGAATAATAAATCTAAAGCGTTGTATAATTTTAATAATACATCTCTATCTTCTTTCTGCATCTCGACCGCAGTATTAAAATCAAATACATAATTATTAGAATTACGAACTTCTACTTTAATCGTTTTAGGCGTGATTTTAAATTTAACTACATCCATAAATTTTATATTATATTATTCTTGACCCAATAGCTCTATCAACTCCAAACACCTTCTGGTAGTTTTGGCATTGTCAAAAGTCAATAAAAGCCTCAATCCAGCAGGTGTTTGTTTTTCTTTCATCACGCAAATATTGCTGTTTTTTTGCACAAACTGAATCACTTTATGAAAACGATTCGAAGTATAATAATCCGATTGCTGATCCGATACAAAATAGCCAATCATCTTGCCTTTTTTCATCACCAGTTTTTCGATTCCTACTTTGGAAGCAATCCATTTGATGCGGATGCTGTTCATTAAAGCCAGCGCTCTCGGGGGCATTGGACCAAAACGGTCAATGAGTTTATTTTGGAAAACAATCAATTCTTCTTCATTTTTCACATCGCCCAATTCGTTGTACAAACTCAAACGTTCGGTGACATTATTGATGTATTCGTCTGAAAACAACAACTCAAAATCGGTGTCTATTTGAAGGTCTTTTACATATTCTTTTTCGACTCCGCTATCTTCGTTTTCATACAATTCTTTGAATTCGTTTTCCTTCAGTTCTTCGATGGCTTCGTTCATAATTTTTTGATAGGTGTCAAAACCAATTTCGTTGATGAAACCGCTTTGTTCGCCACCCAATAAATCTCCCGCACCACGAATTTCCAAATCTTTCATCGCAATATTGAAACCGCTTCCCAATTCCGAAAATTGTTCCAAAGCCTGAATGCGTTTTCGAGCATCATCGGTCATTGCAGAATAAGGCGGACAAATGAAATAACAAAACGCTTTTTTGTTGCTTCGCCCCACACGTCCCCGCATTTGATGCAAATCAGAAAGTCCAAAATTATTGGCATTATTGATGAAAATCGTATTCGCATTAGGAACATCCAAACCACTTTCGATAATGGTGGTGGCTACCAAAACATCGAATTCGCCGTTCATAAACGCTAACATTAATTCTTCGAGTTTCTTGCCATCCATTTGCCCGTGACCAATGCCAACTCTAGCATCAGGAACCAAACGCTGAATCATTCCGGCCACTTCCTTGATGTTTTCAATTCGGTTATTGATGAAGAAAACTTGTCCGTTACGCTGAATTTCATACGAAATCGCATCCCGAATCAGCTCTTCGCTAAAACCAACCACATTGGTTTCTATTGGATAACGATTGGGCGGAGGCGTTGTAATTACGGACAAATCGCGTGCCGCCATCAGCGAAAACTGCAAAGTTCTCGGAATTGGCGTTGCCGTCAATGTCAAAGTATCAATATTGGCGGCGATGGTTTTGAGTTTGTCTTTTACGTTGACTCCAAATTTTTGTTCCTCGTCCACAATCAACAGTCCCAAATCTTTGAAAACTACATTTTTATTGACTAATTGGTGCGTTCCAATAACAATATCCAGTTTTCCTTCGGCTAATTGTTGGAGAGTTTCTGCTTTCTGTTTGGCAGTTCTGAAACGGTTCAAATAACCAACAGAAACTGGCATATCTTTCAATCTTTCGCTAAAAGTGCGGTAATGCTGATAGGCTAAAACGGTTGTAGGAACCAAAACGGCAACTTGTTTGGAATTATCCACAGCTTTGAAAGCCGCACGAATCGCAACCTCGGTTTTTCCAAAACCAACGTCGCCACAAACCAAGCGATCCATCGGGCGGTCGCTTTCCATATCGGCTTTGACTTCTGCTGTTGATTTGGTTTGATCGGGCGTATCTTCATAGATGAAGGAACTTTCCAATTCGTTTTGCAAATAACTGTCGGGCGCAAACTGGAATCCTTTTTCCAGTCGGCGTTTGGCGTACAATTGGATTAGGTTGAATGCAATATGTTTGACTCTCGCCTTGGTTTTCTGCTTGAGCAATTTCCAGGCATTGGAACCTAATTTATAAATTTTTGGAGGCGTTCCGTCTTTTCCGTTGTATTTTGAAATTTTGTACAACGAATGAATACTCACATAAACAATATCATTATCAGCATAAACGAGCTTAATCGCTTCCTGGGTTTTGCCTTCGACCTGAATTTTTTGCAAACCTCCAAACTTCCCAATTCCGTGATCGATATGCGTTACATAATCACCAACCGTCAAAGTCGTGAGTTCCTTTAAAGTGATATTTTGCTTCTTCGAAACAGCATTTTTGATGTTGAATTTATGATACCGCTCAAAAATTTGGTGATCGGTATAACAGGCTAATTGATTTTCCTCATCGATAAAACCTTGATAGATTGGCAGTACAATGGTGTTGTATTGTTTGCGAATATTCTCGGAGTTTTCTTCATCCAAAGTTTCAAAGATGTCGTGAAAACGTTTCGCCTGATTTTCATTGGAACAAAACAAATAATTTTTGTAACCATTGAAATGATTGTCGTTCAGGTTATTCAACAACAAATCGAATTGTTTGTTGAAAGACGGCTGTGGTTTGATATGAAAATCAAATGTGGTTTTTGTTCTATAAGTTGTTTTAGAACTCAATTCTACAATCGAAAAATCGAGACTTTTTTTGATGAAGGCCTCCTGATTCAAGAACAATTGATTGGGCGCTACGTGATTTACGGTCGCTTTTAGATTGTCGAAAATTTCAGTCGCTTTTGCAAAAAGTCTGTCGAGTTTGGTAAACAAACCTTCAGCATCTTGGATGAAAATAACCGTTTGGTTGTTAATGTATTCCAAAAAACTTTCGCGGTTTTCCTGAAAGAATTTGTTCTCGACATTGGGAATAATCGTTATTTTCTTTTGCTTTTCGATAGACAGCTGCGTCTCTACATCAAAGCTTCGAATGCTATCGACTTCGTTGCCAAAAAACTCAATTCGATACGGATTATCATTTGAAAATGAAAACACATCGACAATTCCTCCACGAACCGAAAACTCGCCTGGTTCTGTAATAAAATCAACTCTTTTGAATTCATATTCAAACAACACTTCATTGATAAAATCAATCGAAACCTGATCGCCGACAGCGACTTTCAAAGTGTTTTTGTCTAGCTCTTTTCGGGTTACAACTTTCTCAAAAAGCGCTTCGGGATAAGTAACAATAATAGCTGGCTTTTTGCGAGAATTAATACGGTTCAAGACTTCGGCACGCAATAAAACATTGGCATTATCGGTGTCTTCAATTTGATACGGACGACGATAGGAACCTGGATAAAAAAGTACGTCTTCTTCGCCAATCATTTGCTCTAAATCGTTCAGATAATAGGCGGCTTCTTCCTTGTCATTCAGGATCAATAAAAACGGCTTTTCTGCTTTTTTAAAAAGCGATTGCACCACAAACGAAAGTGACGAACCTATTAATCCATTCAGCTGGATTTTTTGTTCGGCTTGTTGCAAACTATCGACAATTTGCTTGACTTTTGGCGAATTGTCGTAAATTGAATATAGATTTTTTTTACTCAACTCGAGGCGTATTTGGGTCAAACTGTGGTGAATTTGGAATGGCTCTTGCGGTGTCCTTAATCATTTGCAATAACTCAGACTCTCCTTCTTCGAGCGGAATTTTGCTTTTTTGTGAAATTTTATCCATTTGGTTTTGCAAAGCCACTAATTGGGTATTGATTTCAGGAATTAAAGCAATCACTTTTTGTTCGGGAATGTCAGTCAAATGGATGTATAAATCTAGCATTCGCACCTTGGTAATTAAGATGGCAATGCGACTTTTCATCTGGGGATTGTTATATTCTACAGGAGTAAAATCATTCAATGCCATTGCTTTTTTAGAAAGTTCAGCTGCTTTTTTCTGGAAAGCACCGATGGTTTTCTTCGGCTTTTGGTCTAATTCTTCCAAAAACGAACGCCATTCTTTCCAAGTATTGGTGTTAATTTGGGCAGTAGTATTAATAGGCTTAGCATTAAAAACCCAAGCTTTTTCGATAATCGAAAAAATTAATTCTTTCTTTTTGATGTCTTTTAGGGATTCTACTTGACGTTTTTCGTCCTCATTTTTACAAGAAAATAAGGCAAAAATGAATAAAAAGAGAACTATATACTTTAATTTCATTAGATACAATTTGAGTCGCAAAGTTACGAAGTAAATTTACAAATATGCATTCGAACATTTACAATAACAATCTAATATCTTTGATTCCTGTTTCTTGCATTTACAGAATATAAATTAAGAAATTATACAAGATTAATAAGGCTAATTTTCAAAAAATCATGCTTTTTATTAGAAATTTTGATGTTCAATAAAACAGTATATTTGTATAAGAAAAACCAACCAGATGAATCCTAAAATACTGATTATAGGTGCTTGCGGGCAAATTGGAACCGAGTTAACACATCGACTTCGGGAATTATATGGAATTGAAAATGTGGTCGCATCAGATATTCGAAAATTGAATAATGATATTGTGAACTCTGGAATTTTTGAAGTAATCAATGCTCTTGATTTTAATCAAATTGAGCATTTGGTTGAGGTGCATCACATTACTGATATTTATTTGATGGCAGCATTATTATCGGCAACAGCCGAAAAAAACCCTGCTTTTGCTTGGGATTTGAATATGAATTCATTGTTTCATGTTTTGAATTTGGCCAAAGCCAAAAAAATAAAAAAAGTATTCTGGCCATCGAGTATTGCTGTTTTTGGACCAACGACGCCAAGAGAAAACACACCACAATACACCATTATGGAACCTTCGACCGTTTACGGAATTAGCAAACAATCTGGCGAAAGATGGTGCGAATATTATCATACTCATTTTGGAGTTGATGTTCGAAGTGTGCGTTATCCGGGTTTAATCAGTTGGTCAACTCCTCCTGGTGGCGGAACCACAGATTATGCGGTGGATATTTATCACAAAGCTTTGAGTGATGGAAAATATGAGTGTTTTTTGTCTTCAGAAACCAAAATGCCCATGATGTATATAGACGATGCTATTGATGCCACCATCAGAATTATGCAAGCTCCAGCCGAATATATTAAGATTCGTTCTTCTTATAATTTGGCGGCCATGAGTTTTACTCCAACCGAAATTGCGGCTGAAATAAAAAAACATATTCCTGATTTTACCATTTCGTATGAGCCTGATTTTCGTCAAATAATTGCTGATAGTTGGCCAGCTAGTATTGATGATTCTCGAGCTAGAGCAGACTGGAACTGGCATCACGAATTTGATTTAGAAAGTATGACCGTCGATATGTTAGAACATTTAAAGCAGATTGATTATCACTAAAAAATAACTTCCTTGATTTTTCTGCGGATGGTAGCTTTATAATCTTTAGGATAGGTTCTTTCTCCCATAAAAACTTCGGTCATTGCATTGGCCAAAAGTTGACCGTATTTTTTGAGAAAAAGGTTGCGTAAGGCTCTTTTCTCGTAGAAAAATTTAGATAAAACAACCCCAGTTCGAATCTCGGGCAAAATGCTGTTTTCCAATTTTTCGTGATACAATTTCGATGCTAAAACCCCGTCTAGTTTACTTTCAATAATGGATTGTGCCGCCAAAACGCCGCTTAAAATAGCATTCGAAATTCCTTCGGCAACGATTGGATCGGCAAATCCAGCAGCATCGCCAATTAAAAACACATTCTTTTGAACAAAAGTATCGGTTCTTGGAGAAACAGGAATTACAAATCCGTGAGCTTCTTCATTTATAATTTCGGTGATACCAAGGGTTTTTAGATAGTCGGCATAGTATTTTTTTAAATCTATTTTCTGCTTGGTTTTAACAAAAACTCCAACACCAATGGATAAATGATTTTTTTTGGGAAAACACCAGCCGTAGCCCAAAGGAATGGCATCAACATCGAAACGAACATTTTTTGATAATCGTTCAAAATCGGCAGCAGGAACTTCTACTTCATATTCTAAAGCTGGAATAATATTTCGGGTTTCTTGCCATCCTGTTATTTTGGCAACAGGACTTAAGGCTCCGTCTCCAGCGATGATAAATTTTGCCTGTACATCGCCTTCACTCGTATGAATGGTTTGAATTTCGCCAAACGAAATGTCTAAAACTTTATGGTTTTGAAGAAGAGTAACGCCGTTTTCTTTTGCTTTTTCGACTATCAAATGGTCGAAAGCATCGCGCATAATCATACTTACAATTGGCTGGTCTCTGTTGGTGGTAAATTTTAAGTCGGTTTTGGCAAAATAAGTATCTACTTCAAAGAATTCTTTTTCTACTACCGAAGAAATATCAAAAGGCATATTTTTTCTACCACGAAATACCAATCCGCCACCGCAAGTTTTATATCTGGGTAAAATTTCCTTTTCAATTATCACGGTCGAAATGCCACTTTTGGCTAATTCGAACGCTGCCGAAGCTCCAGAAGGACCACTCCCAATTATGGCTACATCAAATGATTTCATTCGTTTTTTTTTCAAAACTAAAGGAATAGTTGTGAAAAACAAATTTTTAGTTTCAAATAGCTGTTTTTATTGTCAAAAGGCTGCTTTATTTTAATTCAAAAGAATTGTTTTCCTTTTTCACGTCGGCCATTAATTCGCTTGGATCAATGACGATTTTTTTGATGGTTTTAGCATTTGAATCTACCCAAAATGTATAAGTTGGATTGGCCCAAGCCCAATCGCCCAAAATAGTTCTTTTTTGGGCTGGATTCGGATTTTCTTTCTCAAAACTCATCATTCGTAGCGGAATATAAAAACTTTCTTTTGTGCCATCGGTATATTCAACCAAAATATCAATTGGCATTGGCATTCTACCTATTCTTTCTAAAGTAATTACAGTGTTTTTTCCAGTATAACCTAGGTCAACTCTAACGTCTTTAATTCCATAATCAATTGTGTTGGTGGTTTGCGTCCAATCGGTTAAATACCAATCGAGGTTGGCTCCCGAAACACGCTCGGCAGTTCTTTTGATATCATTAGGTGTTGGATGTTTGAACTTGAAATCCTGAAAATATTTTTTCAAGGTTTTGGCAACATTTTCTTTTCCAATAAGATATTCTAATTGTGCCAAGAAAATTTCTCCTTTATAATAGGAAGAAATACTATAGGGTCTGTTTTCGTCATATCGGTCGCCGTGAGTGGTTTGCGGTTGTTCTTTTCCCGATTCAACTAATTTATAATAGGCTTTATAGGTTGGCAGGAATGGGTTTTCTGTCTTTTTTTCAGCAATTTCATTCAATGCTAAATCTTCAATATAGGAAGTAAATCCTTCGTCCATCCACGGGTGTTTGCTTTCATTTGAGGCTAAAATGTGTTGAAACCATGAATGTCCTAATTCGTGAGTTGCCGTTCCTAAAATGCCTTCAAATTTTCCGTTTCCGAGCATTAATGTACACATAGCATATTCCATTCCGCCATCGCCACCTTGAATAAAGGAATATTGTTTGTATGGATAATCGCCAACAGTTTTGTTATAAAACTTCATTATTTGAACCATTTTGGGTTGCAAAGCTTTCCAGTTTTCAATAATTTCTGGATTGTTTTTGTAAAGAAAATGCAAATCGACATTATTAGGGCCTTTGACAATATCGTGAAGGTAATTTTTATCGGCAGCCCAAGTAAAGTCGTGAACCATTGGAGCATAAAAATGCCAAGTCAAGGTTTTAGTGTTCTTTGGATATACAACCGATGCTCCTGTATCTTGATAACCGTGACCTATTTCGTTTTTGTTTTGCAAATAACCCGAACCTCCTAGAACATATTCTTTGTCAATAGAAATTTTTACGTCAAAATTTCCCCAAACTCCGTGAAATTCTCTTGCAATATAGGGATCGGCGTGCCAACCTTCGAAATCAAATTCGGCTATTTTTGGATACCATTGTGCCATCGATAATTCGACTCCTTCGGCATTATTTCTGCCCGAACGACGAATTTGAACTGGAACTTGTCCATCAAAATCGAGGGTGAATGTAGTTTTTGAATGAGGTAAAATGGGTTTAGCCAAAGTTACTTCAAGAATAGTTCCAACGGTTTTTGCTGAGGCAGTAATTCCGTCTTGTTTGAAATTCGAAATGTTTAAATAGCCAATTTCATTGGGTTTCAAAGTTTTAATTCGGCTTTCTTTAATTTCGGTATCACCGTGTTTTACTTTATTTACCATTCTAGCATCGGGGTCTTTGATGCTTTGAAGTCTAGCGTCCATCTCGCTTCCAGGTTGAAAAGCATTGTTGAACAAATGATAATAAACACGTTTTAAAGTGTCAGGCGAATTATTGGTGTAAACCAACTTCTGTTTGCCTTTATATTGATAGTTTTTCACATTCATCACCACGTCCATTTTATAATCGACATGTTGTTGCCAATATTCTGAACTTTGGGCAAAACCATTTGCAAAACTCAATGAAAATACAGAAATTAAAAGAAATTTTTTCATAATAATAAAAACAGAAAATGGAAGGATTTAACTCCCTCCATTTTAAAATTAAACCTAAATTATTGTTATTTTGACATTTTATCAGCCATCAATATTGCGTTGTAGGCATTGACCATTTTTCCTGATTTAGACAAAGTTGAAAACGGACGAACATCGTTTGGTTTTCCGCCAACAATAACATCAGTAGTTATTGCTACACCAGAATCCATCAAAATGTGTTTCACTTGTTTAGCTGTCAATTTTGGATAATACGAACGAATTAGTGCAGCGACTCCAGCTACGTTTGGAGATGCCATTGATGTTCCTTGTAATAATTTATAGGTATTGTTGGGTGTTGAGGCATAAATTTTTACTCCTGGTGCAAATACATCCACATTGAGTTTTCCGAAGTTAGAAAATCGGGCTACTATTTTATTTCCATATTCATAATTCAAAGCGCCAATTGTAATCATATTATCAGCAAATTCGTTTATTTTATCATCAGAATCGTTTGGATAATTATTGGCAACATCAATATCTTTAGCATCATTTCCGGCAGCATGAACGATTAATACGTCTTTGCTTTCGGCATATTTTATGGCATCATAAACCCATTGTTTGTGTGGTGAAAAACTTTTTCCAAAACTTCCGTTGATTACTTTTGCACCATTATCTACAGCATAGCGAATACCAAGCGCAATATCTTTGTCATACTCATCGCCATCTGGTACAGCGCGAACAGTAAGAATTTCGACATTGTTAGCAATTCCATCTCCGCCAATTCCGTTGTTTCTTACTTGAGCCACAATTCCTGCTACGTGAGTTCCGTGAAGAATTTCTTCTTTGTCTGGTCCCATTACGTTGTTGTTACCGTATTTTGTGTCGGTAATATCTTCTGGATTATCACCCAAAACTTTTCGGTAATTGGTTTTCAGATTGTCTCCGTTTACTACTTTGATATATCCATCCAATTCTTTTTGAACGGCTGTTTTAAATTCTGGCACAGTCATTTCGAAAGAATTGACACGCTGAATCATCATTTTGCTTTTATTGATTTCAGCATCTTGCGAACTAATGGCATTTACTTCTTCTTTAGTATAAGTTGATTTTCCAAAATATTTGGTCAAAACAGCATCGGCATTTGTTGCGTCTGCTATCATTTCTTCAAGACGCGCTTTGCCTGTAGTAGATTTTGCAATGTTTTTATCATTTACGGCTTTTGCTTCTTGATAAGTTGCTTCATCCACAAGGTTTTTGTTAGCCACAATTCTTTCATATTCTATGTTTTCTTTGGTAATATCTCCAAGGAAGTTCCAACCGTGAATATCGTCGATATAACCATTTTTATCATCGTCAATTCCGTTTCCAGCAATCTCTTTTTTATTGGTCCAAACCACAGCTTTTAAATCTTCGTGCTCGATATCAACTCCTGAATCTACAATTCCTACGATTACTTTTTTGCTTTTTCTATCTTTTAATAATTCGGCATAAGCTCGGTCAACACTCATTCCTGGAACGGTATCTTTTACAATATCTAAATGACTCCAACGATTTAAATCAGCTTCTTTAAGAGCTGTCTTTTTTTGAACATTTACTGGAGCTTGAATCATTGTCAAGCTGCTATAGGAAGTGTTTTTTGAGGCTCCACAACCTGCTAACATCAATACTGCAAAAGGGGCTAGTAAACTATTTTTAAAATTGATCATAGATTGTTTTTTTTTAGAATTTTAAATTTTAGGTAAAAGTATGCGGTTTTGTTATATATTAAGCTAATATTAACATTATTTAAAGATTTTATCACAACTATAGGTCTCTTTTAAGCGAATTCCTCTTTCTGTTTGTTCAACAGTTATGATTTCGTTGTGTGCATCGTGTTCTAAAAATAGATAATAATTATTTTCGGCAGCGGCATTCAAGAATTTTGATTTTTCTGGCATGGTTAACAAAGGTCTTGTGTCATACCCCATAACATATGGCAGAGGCAAATGACCTACGGTTGGAATTAAATCGGCCATAAAACAAATGGTTTTGTCTTGATATTTTATTTGAGGTATCATTTGTTTTTCGGTATGACCATTTACATAATGAATTCCGAAATTCAATTCTTCTGAAAATCCAAAATCACTTTCTGGTAGTTTCAAAAAATGCAATTGACCACTTTCTTGAATAGGTAAAATATTTTCCGAAAGAAAAGATGCTTTTTCTCGAAGATTGGGTTTTGTAGCCCATTCCCAATGATTTTCATTAGTCCAAAATTTGGCGTTTTTAAACGCCACTTCATAGCCTGTTTTGTCTTTGTTCCAATTGACGCTTCCACCACAATGATCAAAATGCAAATGCGTCAAAAAAACGTCGGTAATGTCATCGCGATGAAAACCATATTTTGCCAAAGAATTATCTAAAGAATGGTTTCCCCAAAGGAAATAGTATCCAAAAAACTTCTCAGATTGTTTGTTTCCCATTCCGTTATCAATTAAAATAAGCCGATTGCCATCTTCAATTAATAAACATCTTGCAGCAAGATCTATTAAATTGTTAGCATCGGCCGGATTGGTTTTGTGCCAAATGGTTTTGGGTACGACGCCAAACATTGCTCCACCGTCAAGCTTAAAATTGCCTGTTTCTATAGGGTATAATTTCATAAAATGATTGCTTTTTTTTAGAAGAACCAAATTTAAGTAATACATTTGTTTTAGTATTGTTAAATAGACTTTTTCTATCCAATTATAGTTATAAAAATGGTATCTTATTTGACTTAAAGCCTAATTTGTAATACCTTTGCCTTTTATTTAGACAAAATCAAAATAAGCTATGATAAAAGTTTCTGATACAGCCAAAAAGAAAATCATCGATTTAATGAAAGAGGATGGTTTTGATGCCGCAGTCGATTATGTGAGAGTCGGTGTAAAAAGCGGCGGATGCTCGGGTTTGTCTTATGATTTAAAATTTGACAAAAACAAAGGCGATGACGACAAGATATTCGTGGATAATGATATAACTATTGCTGTCGAAAAAAAATCTTTCCTTTATTTAGCTGGAACAATCCTTGAATTTTCAGGCGGATTAAACGGAAAAGGCTTTGTTTTTAATAATCCAAATGCGAGTAGAACTTGTGGTTGCGGAGAGAGTTTCTCTTTGTAAAACATTTAAACAAAAATTATGTCAAAATACACCGAAGACCATTTAAGAGTCGAACTCGAAACCAAAGAATACGAGTACGGATTTTATACTGATTTAGAATCGGATACCTTTCCTATTGGCTTGAACGAAGATATTGTTCGTGCCATTTCACAAAGAAAAGAAGAACCAGAATGGATGACCGATTGGCGCATCGAGGCTTTTCGTGCTTGGGAAAAAATGATTGAACCAGAATGGGCCAATGTGCATTACAACAAACCCAATTTTCAAGCGATTTCTTATTACTCAGCACCAAAAGCAGTTGATCCTAATAAAACATTAGACGATGTAGATCCTGAGCTTTTAGAAATGTATAAAAAGTTAGGCATCTCAATTGATGAGCAAAAAAAGATGAACAATGTCGCTATGGATATTGTAGTTGATTCTGTTTCTGTAGCAACAACTTTCAAGAAAACTTTGGGCGAAAAAGGAATTATCTTTATGAGTATTTCCGAAGCTATCAAAGAACATCCCGAATTAGTAAAAAAATATATAGGCACCGTTGTTCCTCAAAAAGATAATTTTTATGCCGCCTTGAACTCGGCTGTATTCTCTGACGGAAGTTTTTGCTATATCCCAAAAGGGGTGCATTGCCCGATGGAGTTATCAACTTATTTCCGTATCAATCAAGCGGGAACAGGTCAATTCGAAAGAACCTTGCTAATTGCCGACGAAGGTAGTTATGTGTCTTATCTAGAGGGCTGTACAGCTCCCACACGTGATGAAAATCAATTGCACGCAGCTGTTGTTGAACTAATAGCTTTAGACGGAGCCGAAATTAAATATTCGACCGTTCAAAACTGGTATCCAGGAAATAAAGAAGGTAAAGGCGGAGTTTTCAACTTCGTAACTAAAAGAGGATTGTGTGAGAAAGATGCAAAAATTTCTTGGACACAAGTCGAAACAGGTTCTGCTGTTACTTGGAAATATCCTTCTTGCGTGTTGAAAGGCGACAATTCGGTGGGCGAATTTTATTCAATTGCCGTAACCAACAACTTCCAGCAAGCCGACACGGGAACCAAGATGATTCACTTGGGAAAAAACACCAAATCGACCATTATTTCCAAAGGAATTTCGGCTGGGAAATCGCAAAACAGTTATAGAGGTTTGGTGAAAATTGGTCCAAATGCCGACAATGCCAGAAACTTTTCGCAATGCGATTCCTTGTTGATGGGGAACAATTGCGGGGCACATACTTTTCCATACATCGAAAGCAAAAACACCTCGGCCAAAATTGAACACGAAGCCACAACGAGCAAGATTGGTGAAGACCAAGTTTTCTATTGCAACCAACGTGGAATTCCAACCGAGAAAGCCATTGCCTTGATCGTAAACGGTTTCAGTAAAGACGTTTTGAACAAATTGCCAATGGAATTTGCCGTGGAAGCACAGAAATTATTGGAAATTTCGTTGGAAGGTTCAGTAGGATAATCATAAACAAAGTATAAAACACATTCGAAAAATGTTATCAATAAAAAATTTACACGCCTCAATCGGCGACAAAGAAATCCTTAAAGGAATCAATCTTGAAGTAAAAGCGGGAGAAGTTCACGCTATTATGGGACCCAACGGCGCCGGAAAAAGTACCCTTTCGGCTATCATCGCCGGAAACGAAAATTACGAAGTGACCGATGGAGAAATCTTTTTGGACAACGAAGACATTTCAGAATTGGCTCCAGAAGAAAGAGCACACAAAGGCGTTTTTCTTTCGTTCCAATATCCTGTTGAAATTCCAGGAGTTTCAGTGACCAATTTTATGAGAACGGCCATCAATGAAACCCGAAAAGCCAACGGCCAAGAAGAAATGCCGGCCAACGAGATGTTGAAAGTGATTCGCGAAAAATCGGAATTATTGGAAATTGACCGTAAATTTTTGTCTCGATCTTTAAACGAAGGATTTTCGGGTGGAGAGAAAAAACGTAACGAAATTTTCCAAATGGCCATGTTGGAGCCAAAACTCGCTATCCTTGACGAAACCGATTCAGGATTGGATATCGATGCCTTGAGAATCGTTGCCAACGGAGTAAATAAATTGAAAAGCGACAAAAACGCTATCGTTGTAATCACGCACTATCAAAGATTGTTGGATTATATCGTTCCAGATTTTGTTCACGTTCTATACAACGGAAAAATCGTGAAATCGGGCACTAAAGAATTGGCCTACGAGTTGGAAGAAAAAGGATACGATTGGATCAAACAAGAGCAAGAAGCATAAGAGTTGTCGGTTGTCGGTTGTCAGTTATTGGTAACCATCAACCACCAACTATCAACCATCAACTAAATTATGGAATTAAAAGAAAAATTAATATCGTCTTTTATGGCTTTTGAAGAGCAAATCGATGTTCATTCAGAACTACACGATTTGAGAACTGCCGCCATAAAAAACTTTGAAAATAAAGGCTTCCCAACCAAAAAAGAAGAATCTTGGAAATATACTTCGCTAAACGCCATCCTAAAAAATGACTTTACCGTTTTTCCAAAAAGCGAAACTTCGATAGAATTCAAAGATGTAAAAAAATATTTCATCCACGAAATAGACACCTACAAAATCGTATTTATTGATGGTGTGTTTAGTTCTAATTTGTCATCTACAACCCACCAAGGATTGGATGTTTGCTTGATGTCATCGGCATTAAACAAGCCCAAATACAAAATGGTTATTGATGCTTATTTTAACCAAATTGCTAGCAAAGACGAAAGTTTAACTTCTTTGAATACGGCTTTCGCCAATGAAGGAGCTTACATCAACATCCCGAAAAAGACGGTGGTGCAAAAACCTATTGAGATTATGTATTTCTCGACTGGCAACGAAGCGGCACTTTTGGTTCAGCCCCGAAATTTAGTGATTGTTGGAGAAAATTCACACGTTCAAATAATCGAAAGACACCAAAGTTTGAACGAAAATCCAGTTTTGACCAATTCGGTTACTGAGATTTTTGCACAAAAACGCGCTATTGTAGATTTCTATAAAATTCAGAACGATCACCTCGGAGCTAATTTAATCGACAATACTTATGTTTCTCAAAAACAAGAAAGTCACGTTTCGGTTCAAACTTTCTCATTCGGAGGAAACTTGACCAGAAATAATTTGAATTTCTATCATTTTGGCGAACGATTGACTAGCACGCTCAACGGAATCACCATTATTGGAGACAAACAACACGTAGATCATTATACTTTGGTTCATCACGCTGCGCCAAATTGCGAAAGCTTCCAAGATTACAAAGGAATTTTCTCTGACAATTCTACAGGAGTTTTCAACGGGAAAGTTTATGTGGAAAAAGAAGCCCAAAAAACCAACGCTTTCCAGAAAAGCAACAATATTTTATTGGGTGATAAATCTACGATTAATGCCAAACCGCAACTAGAAATTTTTGCTGATGATGTAAAATGTTCTCACGGTTGCACGGTGGGTCAACTAGACGAAACCGCAATGTTCTATATGCAACAACGTGGAATTCCAAAAAAAGAAGCCAAAGCTTTATTGATGTACGCTTTCTCGAATGCCGTAATCGAAAACATCAAAATTCCAGAATTGAAACAAAGAATTACCAAAATTATCGCTATGAAATTAGGCGTGAAAATTGGATTTGATTTGTAATAAAAATTTAGAATATAAACTCAAACCCGACAGATTTTTGAAATTTGTTGGGTTTTTTTTATGTTGAATTTTAACTAATTAGTTTCTAATTTGGCAGATTTTTATTTTCTCGTTCTTCTTTTATTGTTAATAAAGCTTTTTTTGCTTCGGGAGTTAAATTATAACCTAATCTATTTTCAATTTCGGAATCGGATAAATTTTCAAAATCAATTTTAAATTTTTCATATCGAGATTGCAAGTCATTTGCTTTTTCTTCTTCTGATTCCGCATTTATACTTTGAATTAAATCTAGAATTCGGCTTTTGTGAGCGTAACAAAAAATCAGTAAAATTGGAAAAGGGATAAGTTGGAATTTAAGAAACCCTATTCCAAATCCAACCTGAAAAGGTACAAATTGAAAACCATTGAAAGTGCTAAAAATTAAGATTAATCCAAAATAATAATTATAATTTTTTTTGAATTTAAAGAGCACAACAAAACAACTGACTAGGAAAGTTAATCCAATATAAAGTTCAAAAGTAAATGCCCATTTGTTTAGTAAACCAATTATTATTCCTGTTATTGAAATGATAGAAAGTGCAAGTAATAAATATAAATTTTTTTGAGTTTTCATATTACTTTTTGATCAAAGCGCGAATAAAAAAAACGAATCCAAAGAAAGAGAGTCCTAATCCCAGCGAAAAACAAATAGTATTATAAGGATGTCTTCCAATTATTGTTGACCAAGCTAAACCATTTAAAATAAAACCAATAACACATAGAGCAATCGAAATTAGTATTCTACTATTTTGTTTCATATTGTTTTATTTTTTATTCAAACTCCCCACAATCCCTTTCAACAATCCATTAAAATCAAATTTGACTTCTTCACTCAATCCCATTCTTACAATAACCAAATCTTGTGAAGGTAGAATAAATACTCTTTGTCCTTGATAGCCATTGGCAGAATACAAATCACGTGGTGCATCTGGATAAAATCCGCTGGCATTGAGCCAAAAATGTCCTCCGTAATCTCCATTAGAACCATTAGTTGGTGTGGCTACATATTTTGCCCAACTTTCGTCAAATAATTGCTCACCGTTCCAGTTGCCTTTGTGCAAATACAATAATCCAAATTTTGCCCAATCCCTTGTCGTTGCCCAACTGTAGGACGAACCCACATAATTCCCAGCCATATCAGTTTCTACTATCATCGAATTCATCCCAATTTTATCAATCAAAGCTGAATACCAAAAATCTAAATATTCCTGATGCGTTTTGAATTGTTTTCGCAAAATTCCAGAAAGCAAATTTGATGTTCCCGAGGAATAATTCCAATGTGTGTTCGGTTTGAATCTTGCTGGTTTTTCTAATTGTACTCGAGTCATATCTTCTGCCAGAAAAAGCATATTTGTGGCATCGCAAATTTTGGTATAATCTTCTTCCCATTCCAAGCCAGAATTCATATGAAGCAAGTCGTTGATGGTGATATTTTTTCGTTCATCGTCTGCCCATTCTTCAATTGGAGCCAGTTTATTAATAGTTAGTTTTCCTTGTTTTTGCAAAATTCCGAACATCGTGGCCGTAATACTTTTAGTCATAGACCAACCCAAAATTTTAGAATTTTTATCAAAACCAGTATCATATTTCTCAGCGATGATTTTGTCTTTATAAATCACGATAACCGATCGAGTTCGTTTGATTTTCTGCCCTTTTGCATCAAAAGCATTGGCTACAGCCGCATTCAATTTGTCATAATCGATATTGTCAAAAATGGTGTCTTTGGGTTCGTTATTTCCATACGGAAAAGGTAAATTGTTGTTGATTTTGGTTCTTTTAGGAACTTCATATGGTTTTGAAATATCAAAATTATCGTTGATTAAAGTCGCTCCCAAACCTTCACGATAAATGGCTTTTCGTTCTTTTAATCCATAAACCGAAGCGGTTGCGAATTTTCCAGTTTCATCAATTTGGTTTTTAGATAAAGTAATCATTTTGATATCGTTGTCTCCTTTTTCAATCATTTCTTGCGAACGATGGTCAATAAAATGGCCTGAAGCCATACTCTTGGCCGAAAATCCTGAAATTAAATCCAGTTTAGGATAAGTGGTGTAACCCAAATAAATCAGGAATAGTAAAAAGGCAAGCCCAAGAAACTTAAAGATTTTTTTCATTTGTAGCGAAATTTTGAAGCAATTTAACAAAAATAGCATAGAGAAAACATATTTTGCTATAAATTAATACTGTTAAAAATTGTAAAATCTTGCTGTTGAAACCCACCTATATTCATTACTTTTGTATTTAGAATTTTTCTAAATAAAGCAATGTTAGATATCAATAAAGTTAGAGCCGATTTTCCTATACTTTCCAGAACAGTCAACGGAAAACCATTGGTGTATTTCGATAACGGAGCCACTTCGCAAAAACCACAAATTGTGATCGATGCGATTGCTAAATATTATCAAGAAATCAATGCCAACATTCATCGTGGTGTGCATACTTTGAGCCAATTGGCAACTGATGCCTATGAAATTTCGCGTAGTAAAATCCAAAATCATATCAATGCAAAATTTGCCCACGAAGTGATTTTTACTTCGGGAACAACTCACGGAATTAATGCCGTAGCCAATGGTTTTGCTTCAATATTAAAACCAGGCGATGAAGTTTTGGTTTCGGCATTGGAGCATCATAGCAATATTGTGCCTTGGCAAATGTTATGCGAAAAAACAGGAGCGACTTTAAAAGTGATTCCAATGGATGACAACGGCGAATTGATAATGGAAGAATACGATAAATTATTGTCGAATAATACCAAAATCGTTACCGTAAATCATATTTCAAACGCATTGGGAACGGTCAATCCGGTGAAATATATGATTGACAAAGCCCACGAATTTGGAGCAGCCATTTTGATTGACGGAGCCCAAGCCGTGCCGCATTTGAAACCCGATGTTCAGGCTTTGGATTGTGATTTTTATGTTTTTTCAGGTCATAAAATGTGTGGGCCAACAGGCGTTGGAATTTTATACGGAAAAGAAGCTTGGCTGAATAAATTACCACCCTATCAAGGTGGTGGCGAAATGATTAAGGAAGTGACTTTCGAGAAAACCACTTATGCTGATTTGCCACACAAATTTGAAGCGGGAACGCCTGATATTGCAGGCGGAATTGTTTTAGGAACAGCAGTTGACTATATGAATTCAATAGGTTTTGACAACATTCAAAAACAGGAATTAGAATTATTAGAATATGCCACAAAACAATTATTAGAAATTGAAGGCTTGAAAATTTATGGTACTGCCAAGGAAAAAACTTCGGTGGTTTCGTTTAATATCGAAGGCATTCACCCGTATGATATTGGAACGATAGTGGACAAATTAGGAATTGCAGTTCGAACAGGACATCATTGTGCCCAACCGATTATGAATTTTTTCAATATTCCGGGAACGATTCGGGCTTCATTTTCTTTTTACAATACCAAAGAAGAAATTGACGTTATGGTCGAAGCCGTGAAAAAAGCTCAAATGATGTTATCCTAAAAAGATAAAAAATGAAACTATATGCAATGATTTTTCTAAGTCTGTTTCTTGGTAAAAGCTGTACTAGCCAAACCAAAAACGACTTAAAAACAGCGGTTTTAGAATACACAGCAAACACCAGAGGTTTCTATCAAAAGATTACGATTCAAAACCAAATGGTTGCTGTTTCGAAAGACAGAAGTGGAACCGAAAAAGCAGTAGAAACCAAAATTTCGGATGCCGATTGGAATCAATTAGTGGGTTATTTTGAAACTATCGATTTGGATAGTTTGGCAACTTTGAAAGCCCCAACCGAAAAACGATTCCACGATGGAGCAGCAATTGCTAATTTAGAAGTTACTTATAAAGATAAAAAATACAAAACCACATCTTTTGATCACGGTTATCCGCCAGAAGCCATCAAAAAATTGGTTACAAAAATAAATTCATTTGCAAAAAAAGAATAATGAGCATTAAAGAAATACAAGAAGAAATAATTGACGAGTTCTCCATGTTTGATGATTGGATGCAGCGCTACGAATACATTATAGATTTGGGTAAAAATTTACCACTAATCCAAGAAGAATTCAAAACCGACGACAACATTATCAAAGGTTGTCAATCGAAAGTGTGGTTGAAAGGAGAACAAAATGACGATAAAATTGTTTTCACCGCCGATAGCGATGCGATTTTAACCAAAGGAATTATAGCGATTTTGATTCGGGTGTTCTCGAACCAAAAAGCGGCTGATATTTTGAATGCTGATATGGATTTCATTGACCAAATCGGACTCAAAGAACATTTATCTCCAACCCGAGCCAACGGATTGGTTTCGATGATCAAGAATATAAAAATGTACGCATTGGCATTCGATGCAAAAAAATGATTTTAACATATAAGTCATATAAGTTTTTAATAGATTTATAGGGAAAAATAGAAGTTATATAAGTTAATTTAAGATATGATTGTAACTAGAAGTTTTCTTAAAGATTTGGTTTATCAAGTGAATGGAGCAGCGATTGAAGTTCATAAAAATATAGGAGCAGGTCTTTTAGAAAATGTGTATCATCAATGTCTTAAAAAAGAATTAGAATTAAGAAAAATAACTTTTTCTTCTGAACTTCAAATTCCATTGAATTATAAAGGGTATGAGTTGGAATCAAAATTAAGATGTGATTTATTGATAGAAAATTGTCTTGTGGTAGAATTAAAATCTGTAACCGAAATAAATCCTATTTTTGAGGCACAATTGATTACTTATATGAACTTGTTAAAAGTTCCAATGGGTTTACTGATAAACTTTAATGTAAAAAACATTTACTATGAAGGTCAAAAAACTATGGTTAATGAATATTATCGAATGCTGGAAGATTAATAATTTAACAGATAAGTCATATAAGTAGATTGTTATTAAAAAACTTAAATGACCTTATATTTACTATAAACATCAATTAAAAAACAAAAAACCTTATATGACTTATATGGTTTAAAAAAATAAAAATTATGGAACAAACAATAAACACCGACCAATTAGGAATAGATATCGTAGCCAAACTAAAAACCATCTACGATCCGGAAATTCCTGTTGATATTTATGAATTAGGATTGATTTATGACGTAATGATTAGTACGGATTATGAAGTAAAAATCCTAATGACCTTAACTTCGCCTAACTGCCCTGTGGCAGAAAGCTTACCAAGAGAAGTAGAAGAAAAAATAAAATCAATCGAACACATCAAAGGAGCCGAAGTAGAAATTACTTTTGACCCGCCTTGGAATAAGGATTTGATGAGCGAAGAGGCCAAATTAGAACTAGGAATGCTATAATAAAAAGTAGGCAGTGTTCAGTTTTTTAGTGGTCAGCTACAAACTGAACACTAAAATACTGAACACTGAACACTAATTTAAGAGATGGAAGAAATAGTAAATAAAGTAGCCAATAGCGCATTGGAAGTTTTCGATCTCGAAGATTACTATCCAAAGGGAATTCGTGTGCAAATTGATATTTCGCAATGGTTTTTGGAAGGTTTTTTGTTGAAAGAAAAAGACTTTCGAGCACATTTACAAGAACACGATTGGTCACAATACCAAGATCAATATGTGGCAATTAATTGCAGCACAGATGCCATTTTTCCAGCTTGGGCATCTATTTTAGTTGCCGTTCAATTGGCGCCTTTTGCCAAGAAAATTGTTAATGGTACGATTGAAGATTTAGATTCGGCTTTATATGAAGAAATCCTTTCTAAAATAGATTATTCAGTCTATGACAACAAGCCTGTGATTGTCAAAGGTTGTTCTAAAAAACCTGTTCCTATGCGTGCTTACATTTTGGCAGCAAATTATCTACAGCCATTCGCTAGAAGCATAATGTATGGCGAAGCATGTTCGGCCGTGCCTTTGTATAAATCACCCAGAAAATAAATCACTTTTTTAAAGAATTGCTTTTAGTATTTTTATTTATTTTATATTTGTAGTATAACTAATACTACTCTTATGATAAAAAAAGTACTTTTATTAGCTGTTTTGTTATGTATTTCAGCTAAAATTAACGCTCAAACAGAGGCCGAAAAGAATTTAATCAAAAAGACAGAAGAGGCAGCCAAAGTCCTTGATGACACCATAAAAAATGGCTGGAAAACTAAAGGGAAAATCACTTTTCTTTTTAATCAAGCCAACTTCAACAATTGGGTAGCAGGAGGAGAAAATAGTTTCTCGGGAAACTTAGGTCTAGACTACAAAATCGACTATAAAAAAGATAATTTTAGTTGGGAAAATAGATTCTTGGCTTCTTATGGAATACTTCAAACTCAAAATACTGATTTTGAAAAGAAAACCGATGACCAAATCGAAATCAATTCTATTGTAGCTAAAAAGACAAAGGGATATTGGTATTATTCATTTTTAGTCAATTTCAGAACACAATTCACTAAAGGATATGTGTATTCTAAAGACAGCAATGGTGCAGAAATTAGAACCCAAAACACTAACTTTATGTCGCCAGGTTATTTGCTTTTTGGACCAGGGATGTACTGGAAAAAAACCGACAATTTCAAACTTAATTTGGCACCATTAACAGCCAAATTTACTTTTGTAGATAGTTTCTATACTTCGATTCCGGGTTATGTTGACAATAGTTATTTTGGAGTTGATGCCAATAAAAGTGTATTGTTTCAATTAGGATTTAATGCCTCAGCTTACTATAAATTCAATATTATGGAGAATGTAACGGCCGAAAATTATTTGAGTTTATATTCTAATTATTTAGAAAAACCACAAAACATTGATATCAATTACAACCTAAACATCGTAATGAAAATCAACAAAGTATTGTCGGCTAATTTGAATTTCCAAGCCATTTATGATGATGATGCTTTTGCTGGATTTCAAACCAAAGAAGTTTTTGGGGTAGGAGTTAATTATATTTTTTAAAACCAGTAATCAAATAATCAAACTCTTTCAATCTTCCTGCTTTTCTGATTTCAAGTAAATCTTCAACATAATAGCCATAATTAACTATGATTTTTCCATCGCTTACCGTGTTGTAAGCTGATGAAAAAATTTGATATATTTCTTTGTAAAATCTATCTTCATACTCAAACTCAATTGGAGTTATGAAATTTATTTTCTCAGGTTTAAATAAATCAGGAGCTATTGTGTTGCGTAATCCTTTTGGTTTCAAAGGAGTTGCCCATTTGCCTTCTTTTGTCAGATATACATCATCAAAAATATATGTTGCTTGAAGTAATTCGTCTTTGTATTGCGCTACATACAATAAGCAATAGTCATATTCCGAAAAGCTTGTCCTGAATGGATTGTAATTTTGGTGGATTACTTCTGAATGTGGTGGATAAGTTGTAAATTGAATAGTGTCTTTTTTAAAATCGCCATAAATATTTTTAACTACTAAATATTTTGACAAAATTCTAGAACTTAAAGCGCCCACATTGCAATAACTTGAAGGAGATTCCCAAATTTTAATTTTCTTGCCAATGAAAACGTATAGTTTTGTTGGTTTTTCAGGATGTGAAGGCCAAACTTCACAAGGTTCTAATTTTAACTTAATAGTTGCTTTTTTCTTCTTTATTAAATCAGCAACCAAGAATTTTTTAGTTGTATGCCAATGAGATTCAAAAAAAAGAGAATCAGATAATTTAGCTTTTATTTCAAAATTACCCAAGCTGTCTGTATGTGTTCTGTAATTTTTGTCATAAAGTAATTGAGTAAGAATTCGATTATTTTTAGTAACTTCTTGGTAAGATTCATCTTTTCTGTCTGCAAATTTTGATTTCTTTTTCCAGTCTTCAACTAAAGAATTGCTACGTTTTCTTAGTTTATTAATGGTGTCATTTTTAACAATATAAACAACTTTGTCATTGAATTTTCCTGAATTAAAGGCTTTTCCTTTTACTACTATTTCTTGTGAAAACACCATTTGAAATGTTAGTAAAAACAATAAAAAATATCTTTTCATTTTAGATTATTTAGAGCTTACAATATACGGTTTTTCTTTCGAAATTGTATTTAAAAATGATCTTCTGTGTTAGGAGAAAGTAATATCTAGGGATTAGAAACAACACTTTTACCTCGTCACTTCCTCAATCAAGTAAAAAATTGATTTAAAATCAATTCCGCTTGTGCTTTCTAGTCCAATTTCGCAAGTTCTGCTGGTGGAATAACCTTGATTGCAATTGGCGGGAATTTGGGCTTTCAAATCACGCAATCCGTGTTCGTTGAGTTCAGGAATCAGGAAGCCTCTATCGCCGGCAAAACCACAACAATTACTGTCAATCATAGTAACATTTTCTGCGCAAAGTTGAGATAAGGCAAGTAACTGATTCATTTTTCCAATTTTTTTAACCGAACAAACTGGAAAAACCGCAACAGTTTCTTTTTTGTTTTTTACCGTTAAATTTGGCATTACATAATCCAGCATAAATTCGATGGGATCGACAATTTTTAAGGCTTTCGAAAATTCTTCTTTCGAATGGTAAAAACACGGACTCATATCATATAAAACGGGATGTTTTCCGTTTTCGGAGGCTTTTAAAAGTGAATTTTCTAATGCTTCAGATTGGGTATGATTGGCTTCGGCAAAACCTTTGCTTGAAAAAGGCATTCCGCAACATTGGCTATCCAAAACTTCGGGATAAATGATGGTAAATCCGGCACGAACCAATAATTGATGCGTTAGTTCGGTCAATTGCAGGTCGTCTTCGGCTTGAAAACTATTTTTGCCCATACTTCTGTTGATACAGGAAGGGAAGTACACTACTTTTAAATCAGGGGTTGTGTTCATTTTTTTCTCGTTGGGTTTAGGCTTCGAATTAGAGCATCAATCGTAGCAACTAAATCATTTTACTTTTCGTGTATTAAAGCTTGAAAAACTGGATTTACAAAACGGATAGTTATATTAATTTTTGCGTTTAAAAAGGGAAGTTACTAAATTCAACCTAAGAACACAATAGCATTTATAATTATGAAGTCTTTGTTTTACAACTACAAATTTAAAAAAGAGATAAAGACATTCTGTAGTTATTTAGAATTAATTTAATATTTGACTCTTTTTATATTGAAGTTAAATTTACATTAAGTTTACATTACCCCTATATTTTTACATTAGTATGCACTGAAATAGTGTCTATTTAACAATCATACCCTATAATAAAAGGGGTAAAATTCAATTTTTATTGTCTTTTGGTTTAACGAATTAAAAAAATGAAGCTAAAAAATAATAAATTTGTCAAAATAGAAAGTTAAAAAGAAGAATATCACATAAATTATTAATTATTCATCATAACAAACATTTTGATTAAAATAAAACAATAAATTTGTCTAAAACTATTTATTTTATAAATAACAACCTGAAAAGTTTGACTATTTAACAATGCAATACTATGATGAAGTTGATACCCAAATTGAACCCTAATGGATGGGATGAGATGTTTTCGAGTAAAGGAGTGAGAAGTTCCTATCGCAATGTTTTGCATACCTTGCAAAATCTAAGCCCAGAAAACTTAGAACAAAAACAAAAACAATCAGCAGATTTCTTTATGAATCAAGGGATTACGTTCACTGTATATAGCGACGATAATCAAGGTATAGAAAGAATATTTCCGTTTGATATCATCCCCAGAATAATTACTCAAAAGGATTGGAACGAAGTAGAATTGGGTATTGTACAGCGATTAAAAGCCTTAAATCTGTTTTTAGAAGATGTTTACAACGAACAACTTATCATAAAAGAAGGTGTTATTCCCGCCTCATTGATTTCGTCATGTCCTCATTATATTCAGGAAGTTCATGGTATAAAATTACCCCATAATATTCATATTCACATTGCGGGAATCGATTTGATTCGAGGTGCAAAAGGAGAATTCTATGTACTAGAAGACAATCTTAGATGTCCGAGTGGTGTGAGTTATATGCTTGAAAACAGAGAAATCACCAAACGTATTTTTCCTGAAATGCTTACTTCAAATCACGTGAGCATGGTAGGAAACTATCCGATGATTCTGCACAACATACTGGTTTCGATGTCGCCAAGACACATTTCAAATCCAAATGTAGTTTTACTAACTCCTGGGGTATATAATTCTGCTTATTATGAGCATACTTTTTTGGCCAGACAAATGGGAGTTCCACTGGTAGAAGGAAGAGATTTGGTTGTTAACAACAACAATGTATATATGAAAACCACTTCTGGCCTTCAACAAGTGGATGTGATTTACAGACGATTGGATGACGATTATCTTGATCCCTTAGTATTTAAACCTGAAAGTGCATTAGGTGTTCCAGGACTTATAAGTGCCTATAAAATGGGGAATGTAGCCTTAGTAAATGCTGTTGGAAATGGAGTTGCCGATGACAAAGCTGTTTATGCTTATGTTCCAGATATGATTAAATACTATCTAAACGAAGAGCCTATTTTGAAAAATGTTCCGACCTATCAAATGGAAAACAAAGAGGAACGCGAACTAGTATTTGCCGATATGGGAAATATGGTAATCAAAGAAACCAATCAGAGTGGTGGTTATGGAATGATTATGGGAAATAAAGCTAGCGATGAAGAACTTGAAAACGGAAAAAAAGCGATTCTTGCCAATCCTAGAAATTTCATTGCACAACCTATAATTCAGCTTAGTACTGTGCCTTGTCTTATTGATGGTGAGTTGAAATTGAGACATGTTGATTTAAGACCTTACGCATTATTTGGTCCAGATGGGGTAAAAATAGTTCCAGGAGGACTAACTCGTGTAGCACTAACAGAAGGCTCATTGGTAGTAAATTCTTCGCAAGGTGGCGGTAGTAAAGACACTTGGATTATAGAATAAAAAAGTTTTTTTAATAACCATTATCAAAATGAAACGCCCAAGAATAGTTTTTCAGAATCGAAAATAAAGTTCAAGCGGTTGCATTATACGATACATAAATAAAACATACAGATGAAAACAAATATGCTAAGTCGAGTTGCCGACGGAATGTTTTGGTTTAACAGATATATGGAAAGAGCCGATGGAATGTTACTCACACTTCACACTTTCTATATCTTGTCATTTGACAAAGAAATGAATGATTCTCAAGGATACAAACCTTTATTGGAATACTATACCGATTTGACAAAAGAACAAATAATTCAATCGCAATATGATTCAAATTTTGTGTTGAAATACATTATTTGCGACAATCAAAATGTGAATTCGGTTAAAAACCTAGTTAGAAAAGCCCGCGAAAATGCTAGAGGAGCTCAAGATAAAATAACTAAAGAACTTTGGGAACACATCAACTCTTTGTATCATTTTATGAATTCGCCCGATTTGCCAAGAAGATTAGAAACCTATGAAGCTCTTGATATTATTACAAGTCTCAAAAAAGATCTTTTGCTCTACAACGGAATTCTTCACGTAACAATGCCACGAGGTTTGGGCTGGTGTTTTTCTAGCGTTGGAAAAAACATTGAACGTTGCTTACACACCATTTCCTTAACTCAAGCTTATTACAAACCCATTAATTACAACCTTGAAGGAGAAGAAGATTTATTGTACTGGAGACGTTTGCTTTTATCTCTTTCAGGATACGAACAATATCTAAAAAGCTATAGCAACATTTCTCACAATAGAAAAGTAATACAACATGTGATATTTAATAAAGATTTTTCACATTCGGTTATTTATACGTTAGATTTAATTGACAAATATTTGGTTTCCTTATCTATTGACAATACTTCAAGCGAAGCCAGAACTCTTCAAAACCAATTTGGAAGACTAAAAAGTTTAATCAAATTTACCGACTATCACCACTTGAACGACGAACAATTAGACGAAGTTTTGAAGGATACTAAAAAACTATTGAATCAGTTTTCGAATGATTTTTCTAAATTATTTTTCTCCTATACCTAAAAAAAATGGCTGTATTCAAAATAATTCATACCACAAAATACCAATACAATTGGCCTATCAAAGAGAGCATCAACGAAATTCGTTTGTTTCCTCATAATTTTGAAAGTCAAGAGGTATTGCAACATCAACTCCTAATTACAAGCAATCCTATCGTGGAAGTCACAAAGGATTTTTATGGTAATAATGTTGGTAATTTTAACATTTTGGAACCACACAAAGAGATGATTATCGAATCTCGAATGATAGTAAAAGTCAATCATTCGCTCAAAATACCCGAAATTGACACGGTTAAAGTTCAGGATTTGGATGTAGAGAAAGAAAAGAACAGTTATTTGCTTCGGCTTTGTTATCCAGAAAACATTTTGCAACAAAAGAAAATCACCTCTTATCTAAAAAAAATAAATGCCACCGAAATACCTATTATAGAAATTGCTCAAAAATGTAGCGAATACATCTATAAAAACTATACCTATACCAAAGGAATTACCAATATCGAAACGACTCTAGACGAAATACTAGCGCATAAAAAAGGCGTTTGTCAAGATTTTGCACACCTATTACTACAGTTTTTGCGCACTGCTGGAATTCCTTCAAGATATGTGAGTGGGTATGTTTGTCCAAACTCTACAGGTCTAAGAGGAGAAGGAGCAACTCATGCTTGGGTCGAATTTTATACTCCAATACAAGGCTGGCTCGGAATTGATCCAACCAATAATATATGGGCGATGGACAATCACGTTAAACTTTCGGTTGGTCGTGATTTTAATGATTGTAGTCCCGTAAAAGGAACATTCAAAGGATATGCTAAACAAACCCTTTCGGTTAGCGTTTCGATAGGATATGAAGATGGAAGACAATTTGAAGAAGTAACCGATGTAAAACTCAAGAAACTTTCGGAAGAAGTACAAAGACAACTTGATCTTATAGAATATCAAATTATGGTGCAACAACGCCAACAGCAGCAGCAACAATAATAAATATAACAAAGCGCCATTTTAATTTCGATTAAAATGGCGCTTTTTTTATGTCTAAATCTATGTATTACATATTAAACAACCAACTGGCTGGATTGTTATAGGTTGTGTTTTGTGAAATAGAAAACTTTAGAACCGTTTTTCCGCTATCTCCATTGGTTCTTATTTTTCCTAAATTTTGCTTAATATTAACTTTATCACCCTGTCTCACATAGACTTCTCTTAGGTTTGTATATACGGTGAAATAATCACCATGTTGTATCACAACCGATTTATTTACAGGTGAAAAAATCTGAACACTGGTTACCTCTCCCGCAAATACGGCTCTTGCTGTTGCTCCTTGATCGGTTGTGATTTCGACACCACTATTGTGAACCATTAATGAACTGATTACTGGATGTGGGTGATCTCCATAAGTCGAAGAAACAACTCCTTTTTCGACTGGCCAAGGCAATCTTCCTTTGTTGGCTTTGAAATTATCCGACAGTATTTTGGCTTCTGGAGTCAATTCTATTTTGGATGAAGAAACAGGCGCAGATGAGGAAACAATTGCTTTTGCACGTGTTTTTATTTCTTCTTTGGTATCTACTTTAGTGTTATTAGCTTTGGCTCTGGCCTCAGCTTCGGCTTTAGCTTTTTCCATCGCTTTTTCCATCGCTGCTTTTCTATTAGCTTCGGCTATGGCTTCCTTTATCAAACGATTAATTTGTCGGTCGATTGTTCTTGCTTCCTGTTGTTTTTTCTTGATTTCAGCAGCAATTTTATTTTTGTCTTTTTTAATAGAATTAACCACTTTTTGTTGCTCTTGCTTGTCTTTTAGTAACGACAATCTTTCTTTTTCGTTTTCTATAATCAGTTTTTGCTTGGCCGATTTTTGAACTCCTAATTTTTCGTTATGAATCGTTAATTGATTTGATTTTGATTTAATTTCTTCTCCCTGCATTTTCCTATAACCGGTATATTGTTTCATATACTGGGCTCTTTTGTAAGCTTGCAGAAAACTATTCGACGACAAAACAAACATCGCTCTGCTTTGTTGCGATCTACTTTTATAGGACTTTACAATCATCTCAGCATAATCTTGCTTCAAAACAGTAAGTTCCCGATTCAGTTTGTTAATTTGAAGTTGATTAATGTAAATATCGTTACTAAGCAACTTTGCCTGCTTTTCGGTAGTATTAATCAGTTTTTCTTTCAGCTTTATTTTATTGGCTTGGATAATAACAACATTTACAGCTGATTTTTCTTTTTTCTTTACCGATTGCAACAACTTTTCATTATCTCTAATTTCTTGTTGTATTTGGGCTTTTCGTTGTTCTAATTTTTCTTGCTGCGATTCTTGACTCCACAATAATGAAGTCACACAAATTAAAATCAGGCTTAGGAGAAATTTTGGCATAGTACAAATATGTTTGTGCAAATTTACTTAATTATAATTCTTTTATAATCATTTGGAACGCTATAAGGAAAAGAAAGTTCTTCATTGAAACTTACCGTGTTGTATTCTAAATTGATTTCGGCTTTTCCTTTCTTTTGATAAGTATCAATATTTATGTTCAACGGCAAAGTCATTTCCTTGAATTCTTTTGGATTGGAATACACAACCTGAATCATTCTTTCTTCTTTGGTTTGCGTGATTTCTTGTTTGTTCATCAAGAAACTATTGGCGTCAATATAAAAAGATTTCTTAAGGTTATCATCGGCCGTTTCGTCTAATCGATAGACTTGATTTTCTAATGATTCTGTATATTTTCCTTCTTTCAAATTATCGATTGCTCTTCCCAACAACATATTTTGAACCTTACTAAAGTCTAAATCGGTGCCCAACAATTGACTCAAAGCGCTGAAATCGCCTTCATAATACGTGCCTTTTACCTTTTCGTAATAACTAACTTTGGTTGGCGTAATCGAAGCTTTTGCCATTGTAATTCCCAAAAATCGGATGCTAATTAGAATTTGCTCGTCTTTTTTGAGTTTAATTTCGGCGGTTACATTCTGATTTTGTTTCTCACTAGCATATTGTACACTCGCTTTTATATATAATGTCGAAAAATCAGTTTTATTGTTGTAATAGTTTTCTATAATTTTATTGATGCTTTTTTTGTTTTCAGTTTTCGACACATCAACAGCTGCTGTTTTCGATTTACACGACACCAATGTTAATGAGCTGATGAAGCTAACCAAAAAAAAGGTTTTACAATTTTTAAAAAATCTATTCATTCTCTATCTTATTTTTTGGCTTTTAATAATTGATTGGCTTTAGAAAAATACATTTCTTTTTTCTTAAAATCTCCTAATCCGTTGTAGGCCTCGCCTAATTGTAAATTGAAATTAGCTTCCAAAATTACATCTTCTACCACAAAATCTATTCCTACTTCAAGCATTGTTGCGGCTTTTTTGTATTCTTTTAATTGGTTGTTTGCCAAACCCGAAAAATAATAAAATTGGGGTTGCGTTGGATAACTTTCGACCAAAGAAGATGCTTTCTTTTTTACAATCTCAAATTGTTTCGTTTCGACATAGGCCTGAAGCAAAAGTAAATTGGTTTCAACATCTTCATTAGAGCTGTTTTTTAAAGACAATTCATAATAGGTTATCGCTTTGTCCCATTGCTTTTTAGCGTGAAAGTATTTTCCAATTTCTTTAGCAACTTTTACATCTGAATCTTTATCAAAATAGGAAATTGCTTTCTCTAAATCTGGCGAATATTGAGGATTTGTGTTGACAAAATTCAAAAATTCATTCAAAACTCGATGTTTTATTTTAGAATCTATCTTGGAACTAGCCAAAACTATATTCATTGCCTTAATCGCATTTGGGCCTTCCTTTTTATCTAAATAAAATTTAAACAAACCCACTTGAGCCCAATCTGATTCTGGAATTTCAGCTTCCAATTTTTTAGCGATTTCTGTCGCTTTTTGAGCTTCATTCTTCTCTGAATATAACTTAATTAAAGCCACATAATTGGACTCCACCTTTGGATTCAACTTAATTTGAGCCAATAAATTATCTATTTCAGCATTTTGAAATTTTCCTTGTGATAAAATTTGAGCTTTATACAAGTCGCGCATGTCCGATTTTCCAACTTTCTCATTCAACTCATTGATTAGAACGAGCGCTTTGTCAAATTGTTGCGTGTTCATATAAAGCGAAACCAAATCGTCTTTGTAAATTGGGTCAAACTCAATTAACTTATTGACAACAACAATGCACTGATTGTAATTCTTGGTTTGATAACAAACATCATACATTCCAACCCAAAACCATTTGTTTTTAGAATCAATTTGAGTTGCCTTATCGAATGAGGAATAGGCGTTTTCATATTGTTTTGAAGCTAAATAATTTCTTCCCATCTCAGAATGAACACTGGCTTCATTGGGTTTCAATTTCAAGCAATATCCCAATTCTGTAATGGCTTTGTCGTAATTCTCAATACCCTTTTGTTTCAAAGATTCATAAAAATGTTCCTCGAATTGGTCGGTTTCATTCTTGATTTCCTCGGGTTCAGTTTGCGCCAATAACGAAGCAGAATTGCAAAGCAAAACCAAGAACAAAAAGATGGAAACCGATTTTTTCATTGCTGTTTTTCAAATATAGCAACAATCAACAAATTAAAATCTGTTGATTTTTTTATATGTTTTCAAATGGAATAAATACCTTTTTATTACTCCAACACCGAATAATCGCCAATGCTAATGCTGGTAAAATTACCATCGAAACTGGCGTGACTTCCTATCATTGCGTTGTCTAAATTAGCATTTTTAATATGCGAATGCGTTTGCACCAAACTGTTTTTTATAGAACTGTTGCTCACGTGACAGGCATTCCCTAAAGACACATTTGGACCAACAGTCGCATTTATTAAAACTACATTTTCACCAATATAACAAGGTGGAATGATAGTTGAGTTGTCTAGTTTTACGTTTTTGGCCACTAATTCTTCGCCATCTTGATTCAAAAATCCTAACATTCTAGAATTGGTTTCCACTGTAACATCTTTGTTGCCGCAATCCATCCACTCGGCCACTTCTCCAGGTACAAAAATCATACCTTTTGCCATCATTTGCTTGATTCCGTCGTTAATTTGATATTCGCCACCGTTGATGATGTTGTTGTCCAAAACCAATTGCAATTCGTTCTTCAAAACGGCCACATCTTTGAAATAATAAATTCCAATAACGGCAAGGTCAGATACAAATTCCTTCGGCTTTTCGACCAATTCAACAATTTGATTTTTTTCGTTCAAATTGACCACACCAAAAGCTTCAGGCTGATCTACTTTTTTTACCCAAATCACACTATCTGCATTTTGATCTAAATCAAAATCGGCACGAATTAAAGTATCAGCATAAGCAATTACTGCCGGTCCGCTCAAAGAATCTTTGGCACACATAATAGCATGACCCGTTCCCAAGGCTTCATTTTGGTAATAAATAGTTCCTTTTGAACCCAGTTTTTCGGCAATGGCAATTAAATCTTCCTCTACTTTTTTGCCAAAACTTTCGTGAATGATAAAGGCAATTTCTTCAATTTCTTGATTCAAAACGCCTGCAATATCTTCTACTAATCGATGCACGATTGGTTTTCCAGCAATTGGAATTAAGGGTTTCGGAATGGTTAATGTGTGTGGTCTTAGTCTGGAACCTCGTCCAGCCATTGGTACTATTATTTTCATACTAATTGCCCGCGAATGCGGGTATCTTTTACATACCTGCGAAAATAGGTATCTTGGTTATTAATTATTATTTTTCTCTTATTTTGTTAAAATCAAAATTCCAATTTAAACTGATATCCATCCAAGTTGGATTCATATCTTCGATTAAATTTACTTTCCAGTCTCTTTTCCACTTTTTCAATTGCTTTTCTCGTTTTGTAGCTTCAAACCCATTTTCCCATTCTTCAAAATAAATTAACTTATCACAATTATATTTAGCAGTAAATGAATTTGGATAAATTTTTAATTTATGCTCTTTTACCCTTTCGATTAAGTTATCGGTAACTCCAACATAAATAACTCCTTGATGCTTATTTGACATTATATAGATATACCATAATTTCATATTCTTCCTTATTCCTGCGAAGGCATTATTCCTGCGAAGGCAGAAATCTTATTTATAATAATTTATACTACTCAAAAAATTAATTAAATTTACGAGATTCCTGACTACGCAGGAACTTGAAAATCAATTCAATTCACAAGATTCCTGCCTACGCAGGAATTATTTAACCCCAGTACTTCCAAAACCGCCTTCACCTCTTGATGTTTCGGATAATTCTTGAACTTCAATCCATTCCGCTCTTTCGTGTTGGGCAATGATGAGTTGGGCGATGCGTTCGCCATTTTCGACCACGAAAACTTCATTGGATAAATTGACCAAAATCACGCCAATTTCTCCACGATAATCCGCATCGACAGTTCCCGGCGAATTGAGAACGGTGATTCCTTTTTTGGCTGCCAAGCCGCTTCTTGGTCGCACTTGAGCTTCGTAACCAATAGGCAATTCGATGAAAAGACCTGTTTTTACGATGGTCCTTTCCAAGGGTTTCAAGGTTATGGATTCGGTTAGATTAGCACGCAAATCCATTCCTGCCGAGGCTATGGTTTCGTAACTAGGTAAATCGTGTTGCGATTTGTTGATGATGTTGATTTTCATTCTAATTTTTATTTTTTTCGTTTTAGGATACCCAAAATTGTTGCTTTCTCGTTGTGATACACAAAATACATAAACGCTAGTAATAACGGAATTCCAACGAAATAATTTTCACGAAATCCGTAGAAATAAATCACAGAAAACAAGATGGACAAGCCCAGATAACCACCAATTTTTTCCATATCATACGGAATGGGATAATATTTATTCCCTAGAACGTAGGAGATAATCATCATACTTCCGTAGGCTGCAATGGTGGCAATTGCCGAACCATAATAGCTGTATTTTGGAATTAAAAGATAGTTTAAAACTAAAGTTAATATCGCTCCAACTATAGAAATATAAGCACCAATATGCGTTTTATCAGTCAGTTTATACCAAACAGAAAGGTTGTTGTAAATGCCCAGACAAAAGTTAGCTAAAATAATTAACGGCACGACTTTCATGGCTTCCCAATAGGATTTGTTGTCGAGCAATAGATATTTTAAAACATCGGCAAAAACGATAACTCCTAATAGAATTAATGAGCCTAAAATGACAAAATATTTGGTAATCACGGCATACGTTTGTGGGGCATTTTCGCTTGACGAATGACTGAAAAAGAACGGTTCGATTCCCAAACGGAAAGCGGTGGCAAACAAAACCATAAACAATCCGAGTTTGTAACAGGCGGAATAAGCCCCAACTTCGGATTTTGCAATATTTTCGGGGAGTAAATATCCCAATAGAATTTTATCGAAATGTTCGTTGACCGCAAAAGCGATTCCTGCTACAAGAATAGGCAGTCCGTATTTCATCATTTTTTTCCAAAGTTCCTTGTCGAATTTTCGGTTCAACGAAAAATAATTGGGCGAAAGCACCACCAATGTTAGCAAACTAGCTAATAAATTAGCAATGAATATATACCCTATTTCGGAATGCTCTACATATAAATTATCGAAAAAAGAATGAGGATTGTCTGCTGCTAATTGTGGCAAAAACACTAAAAAGAAAATGTTGAGAATCAAGTTGACCATCACGTTTCCTATCTTAATAACCGCATACATTATCGGACGTTGATTGGCTCGCAATTTTGAAAACGGAATAATCACCAAGGCATCCAATGCCAAAATCCAAATGGAATAGGTAATGTATTGTACATCGACATTGGCAAATGAAGCCAAGGAATTCCTAAAAATCAAGGCTCCAAAAAGGAAGAAAATAGTGGACCAAAATATAGAAATGGTAGAAGTTGCAATTACATTTTGCTTATCGGTTTCGGAATTATAAAAACGAAAAAATCCGGTTTCCATTCCGTAGGACAAAATCACGTTAAAGAATACCATCCAAGACAAAAGAATGGAAACTTCACCATAATCAGTTGTGGGTAAAATGCCAGTATATAATCGAACTAACAGAAAGCTGAGCATTCGCGGCAATACTGTAGCAAGTCCGTAAATGGCTGTTTGTTTGAAAAGGTTTTTATATAATCCCAAGGTGTGGCTTTTAATTTTTATGAGACAAAAATAACCATTTCTTTGGTTTAATGCTGATTTTGTTCATTCATTATATTTAGGAATTATTTTGAACTTGTCGTCAAATGCCCTAGTTTTGAAATTGAGTTTCTTTGCTTAACTAAAAAAGTCTCGCAAATGCGAGACTTTTTAGATTTATAAAACGGTTTGAATTATTTTTTGATAACCTTAACTGATTTATTGATGTCTCCTTGTTTCAAAACCAGGATGTAAACACCTGCATTATAATTGTTACCCATTTCTTGGTCGTTGATATCTGCATATTTAACATTAATAGATTCTACTAATTTCCCTGTAATGTCATAAGTAGCTACTTTTACATCTTCGTTGCTTGAAGAACTGTAATTTAGTTTGAAACTGTTTACTACTGGATTTGGATAAACTTCCAAAGAAAATTCAGCGTTCGAAACAAATTTATCTGTTCCCAGATTAGTAAAATCAGCACCTGATAAAGCGATAGAACCTACTGCTGGTCTGTAATCTAATCCTGTGTAAAGACTTCCGTCTGTTGTGTTGTATGGCAATGTCAATAATCCAGCGCTAGCCGTTTGACTTGTGTTGTTATTAGTTGTAAACCAAGTAGCCACGTCGAAAGTAGTTGCTGGAGATTCTACTTTTACAGCTACTTTTGCTGCTGCTGTACCTGCAATAATATTGCTTTTAAATTTTAAAATATTGTTCGTAGCATTTGTTATGGTAGTAGTTCCATCCACAACAAGCCCATCAACAAAATCCATAAAAATAGAATTGTAAACTTGAAGTTGTGTATTTCTTCTTAAGTGTGCTCCTCTTCTATGTCTAATGGCCAAAGCTCCTCCTCCTGGCAAAGTGGCTCTATATGAAGGTCCTATCAAAGTACAGTTAGAGAAAATGGCTCTTGTAAAACTAGTTCCAGCCGTACTTGTTGAATTGTTATCCGACTCAAAACAGTTAGAGTCTGAAGAATCTGCAATAGCTGGTTCTTTGATAGCCAAACAAAATTGTACGCTTCCGCTAAAACCATTATCGGTATCAAAATCATCGTCTAAGCCTCTATAAGCAACTAAGTGAGAACAATTTACAGCTCCACCAAACCATTCGAAAGAATCATCATTGGCATAAGAAACTTGAACATAATCAATTGTTGTTCCTTTACCAACAGCTCCCATTGTTAAACCATTAATCTCTGTATTACTTCCTGCAGCTCCATAAGTATAACCAGCAAACTCTATTCTTACATATTTCAAAGAACCTGAATTGTCATTATCATCTGGCGTAACACCTCCACCATATTGTGTGTCGGTTGTTGGTGCGATACCTTCAATATTATTTACTCCGCCATTGATATTGTAAGATCCTTTACCCATCAAAATAACACCTCCCCAATCACCTCTGCTTCTATTCCCTTCAGAATAACCAGACGTAAAAACAATTGGACTAGCAGCAGTTCCTTCGGCTATTAGTTTTGCTCCCTTAGTTATAAATAAACCTGCTCCAGGTGCAGTACTACGAACAATTACTCCTGGTTCAATAGTTAGAGTAGCATTGTTTTTTACATAAATTTGTCCTCCTAAAGAATAGGTGTTTCCAGCTGTCCAAGTAGTATTGGTAGTAATATCAGTAGAAATAGTTACCGTTGGGGTTGGATAAACTTTATTTTGTGGATCATATTCTGTCCAAGTATCTGTCCACATAGCAGCTGGCGCTGGTGCAAATGCTCCTCTGTAAGTAGTAGTGATAATTTGAGAAAAACCAGTAACGGTTACTAGCATTAACATCGAAAATAAGTAAATTTTTTTCATTTTTTGTTTGTTTAAATTATGTAGCAATATTAAGATGGAGATGTAAATATTGGGTAAACTAAAAGTTATAAAAAAGACACTATTATGTTATCTAAACATTAAGAGCCTGTTTTATAAAAAACAGGCTCTTAGAGTTTTAAGTATGTAAGTTCTTAGAAAGAGTACGTTAAAGTGAAAGAATAGGTGGAACCAAATTTGATTCTTGCATTCAAATCATCATAACTACTATCATAGCCATTCTTATTTTGTGAATCTCCTAAAATCATTTTGTTGGTAAACGCTTTAAATCCTTTGACCTGATTTGCTGTGGAAGATAATTCATAATTGTTTTGATACAAAATCAAATCTTGGGCCAATGCGTTTTGAAGGTTTATTTTGAATTCAAGCTTTTTATTAAATAATGTTTTAGCTAACTGCAGGTCTAATAAAGTTCTGGCTTTTTCCCAAAACCCTGCCACCGGATTACCTAATGTTTGATTCGCGTGAATAGAAATTCTATCTCCTATTCGGTTCAAATTGGCTGAAAACGACCAGCCAGCCTCACTATTTGTGTATAGTATTCCCGCATTTAGAACAAAGGGTGACTGGCCTTGCATTGGAGTATCTTCAATTGCATATGGTGTTTCAAACAAATTAGAAATATCTACCTTTGAACGAATTACAGCAAGATTAGCATAAAGAGTCAAATCATCAAAAAATTTGCGTTCCTTCATCCCTGTCATTGTACTTAATAAGGATCTAAATTCAAACTCTACACCATAATCGGTTCCGCTTTTGGCATTTTTATATATATTCGAGTTATTGGCCAAGGCTTGTAATTCGATTGGATTCTTAAAGTCTTTATAAAACGCAGACACTGAAAACAGCTGCCCTTTTCCTGGAAAAAACTCGTATCTCAAATCGGCATTGTATATTTCGGTGATTTTCAGTTCTGGATTACCAGATGTATTGAATCTGGTTTCGTTATCAAAGAATAAAAAAGGAGCTAATTCTCTAAACTCAGGTCTATTCAATGTTTTTGAACCACTTAATCTTATATTTTGATTTTTAGTGAGTTTATAAATAAAGTTTATAGAAGGCAACACATCAAATTGTTTGTCTTCAACAGTTATTGGTGTGTTTTCAATGGTTTTAGAATTCAAAAATTGATAATAATTCTCTACACGAACACCCCAAACCACTCTTAGTTTTTTAAACACATTATCAATCATCAAATAACCGGCATCCAAATTTGACTCTGCATCATAAGTGTCACTTCCTTTTGTACCGTCATAAAGAGTCAATCCACTTACTTTTGGTGAAGTTGACAAAATCCCCATATTCGAAGAATTAAACATAGTTTCACTTGGCAATACCGTAATTGATGGCGAAACAGTTTCATATCTTACTCCTCCAACTGTTCCATTAAAAGGAATGTAACCCAATTGGCGAGCTTCAAATTTTCGGTTTCGAGATTGAGTAATACCCCCTATTTTAAAATCGGCTGAAAAATCATCTGAAAAATTTATCTTCTTACTCACATCAATTTTAGTACTAAAGATAAATTCTTTGTTTAATGATGTAAAAATAGAACCTGGACTATCCTTACCTACAACACCAATAATAAAGTTGGCTGTTGGTACTGATTGGGTTCCATCTGAAAATTGAATATATTCATAAGTATTTCTTCTTTCGCTTGGAATATCTCTTTTTATATTGCTATAGGAACCTACCCAGTTAATTTTAATTTTGCTGTCAGGTAAAAAATGCTCTCCTATAAGTTGACCAGTATAAATATTGTTCCTAGAAAAAAATCGGTTGGTCGAAATCAACATTATTGGCTCAACATCTGTTACGTTTTTAGTACCAAATCTATCCGTAAATCTAGTTTCGGTATTGACACTATATAAATTTTTGAAACTAAATTTATTGTTAGTATTCATTTTTAAAGTAAGATTCAAAATAGCACCACTAAGTCTTTGTGTAGTATAACTTTTATCTGAAAAATCTTCTCTTAAGTCATTTGCAACTTCATAAAATTTCTGAGTTCTATCTGCATAAACATTAGATACATTGTTCGTTACAGAAGCTAATAAACCTAGACTTTGGTCTCCATTGAATTTAAAATAACGACCAAGACTTAACTGAAAACTAGTATTTGGGTCGAATTGATCTTCTTTAGTTCCCCAATCCGTTTGGTATTTTTTAGACAAATCATCAATGGCCAAAATATTGCTCTCTGTTTTAGGAGGTTTTTGTAATTCAAACATAACTGCTGAACTCGGAAAATAAGAAGGTAATCCCACTTTGGCATCATTTGCTTTAATTTGTGTTTTACCGGTGGTCACTGTATTGTATCCCCCACCGATAGACAGAGTTTGAAAATCTTTATCTGGTGCCATTTTAGTGTTAATCTCAATAACTCCTCCTGCAAACTCTCCAGGCAAATCGGGAGATGCCGTTTTATTAATAATTAAATTATCGAGCATATTGGTTGGAAAAATATCAAAAGAAAAAGCTTTCCTATCGGGTTCTGTACTAGGCAATGGCGAACCGTTCAAATAAGTGGTGTTGTATCGGTCATTTAAACCTCGTATTACAATGAATTTATTGTTTTGAATACTGGCCCCACTAATACGTCTTAATGCATCAGAGGCTGTTTTGTCTGGTGTCCTTTTGATGCTTTCGGCCGAAATTCCGTCAGAAACTCGAACACTGGTTTTTTGCATTGTTAAAAGCGACTGTACTGATTCTGCCTTTGCTTTAACGGTTGTTTTTACAATAACTTCGTCTAATGTACCGTTCATTTCAGCCAAAGAAACCGTTAATACTGTGGCTTCTTTATCTATCACTTCAACATCGGAAACAATTTTGGTTGAAAATGAGAAAAACGAAAACTCTAAATTGTATTTACCAGCTGGCATTTTTCTGAAATAAAATTTACCTTCAGCATCGGTAATAGTAGAAAATTTAGTGTCCTTTATTACAACCAGAACACCTGGCAATGGTTTTCCTGTAGATTCTTCGATTACGGTTCCTTTTATAATAGAAGCATCATCTATATTGGTGTGAATTGTCGCATCTGCTACAAGATTGTCTGATAATTCAGCTACGATAGCATTTTGTGAATAAACAGAAGTGGCTAAAAATAAAAATCCGATAAGGTTTGATAATTTCATTGAAATATTTTTGATTAAAAATTGCTAGAATTTCACGGCAAAAATACTTTGAAACTAAATTTTGAATGTTACTGATAGATTAACAAATAGTACACAAACACAAATAAGGTTAACTTAATGTTAGGTAAACAATAAGTATATGTTGATATCAATCCAAGTTAAATTTTATGTAAAATTTTGGGTTTGAAAATATAAAACCGATTGGTAATTAAACGTTTTTTTAAACAGCATTAATTCTAGGTTAATTAGAGATTAGCATTTATTTCCTAAAATATCCATCTGTTGTATGTGATAAGAACATTTCTTTAGTTTAATTCTAATTTTTGAAATCAAGTTATACTAATTTTATTCTTTCCAATAATAAGAGATTAATTATAAAACAACAAGAAAAACCAAATCGCTAACCGATAAATTCTTACATTTGATTCTATATAATCGTTCCCATGAAAAAAAATATTTTAACCTTTATCTGCTGTTTTCTATCTCTCTCTTTTTATTCCCAAGAATATCCAAAAACAAAAAAATCAACCACCACAATTACAAAACACAATGTTTCATTGCAAGATGATTATTCTTGGCTAGAAAATATGCGCTCTGAGGAAGTAACTCAATGGGTTAATCAACAAAATATGATTATTGATACTTGTATGCAGGAAATTAAAAAAGTGTACAATATAGCTCCAATCATCAAAGAATATAACCTTCGAACTACTTATAGTCTGCCAAGAAAAAACGGTAAATATTTTTATAAATTTTATATAAAGGACAAGAAAAAATCTTCAAGCTTGTTCTTTATGAAAAATTTGGATGACGAACCCATAGAAATTGTAAATCCAAACAGAATTTATCCTGATGATAATGTAATCATTGAAGATTATTTTCCCTCAAAAAATTCAACAACACTAGCTTATAAAATAAGTGTTAACGGAAGCGATAAAAAAGAAATTCGATTTATGGATTTAGATAAAAACAAATCAATCGAAGATGTTCTAAAAAACGTGAAGTTTTCCAATGTTTCCTGGAACAAAGATCAAGGTGTCTTTTATAAAAAAAACAGTAATAAAACGCAATTTGAAAGGGATTCAACTTTCCAAATATATTATCACAGAATTGGATTGAAACAAGAAGAAGATGAACTCATATACGATGGCCTTAAATTAGAAGGTTTAGCTTCCTTTTTTACAACCAAAGACAAACTTTTTGTTATTGAAAACAACAAAAAAGAATCAACAAAAAATTATTATTATGCAGATTTAGATAGCGAACCGTTTCAATTACAGAAATTTATAGAAAATGACTCAACTGATTTTAAACTTATAAATTACAAAAACGGTAGAGTTTATTTTTCTACAAAAGAATACAATTGGGGAGAAGTTAGATCCTTTAATTTAAAAAATAGAAAAGACGAAAATCTAGTAATCCCTCAAATATATAATAACTTACTGGTAAAACATTATTTTACAAATGAATATATTATTTGTAAGTACAAGACATTGGGCAAAAATTATTTAATTGTCTATGATTATACAGGAGCTTTTATTCGGAGAGTTGATGTCCCAAATGGATATGACTTAGAAATGATGTACTATAATGATCAAGACAAAGATTTATATTTTGGAGTTTATTCCTATGTATTACCCTTTAGAAATTTTAAAATTAATATTGAAACTGGGATTGACCAACCTTTTTATAGTTTGACCAATAAACCGAAACCAACCTTATTCCCAACAAACTATTTTGAAACAAAAACAATAACATATAAAAGCAGGGATAACGTAGATATTCCAATTGTAATTGTTCATAAAAAAGGGATTCAACTTGACGGAAACAATCCTACGTTGTTGAAAGCCTACGGCGGTTTTGGAGTTATCAATTCTCCAAATTATAATACAGGTCTGGTTTGTTTTCTAGAAAAAGGCGGCGTTTTTGCTTATGCAGAAATACGAGGTGGTGGCGAAAAGGGACTAAAATGGCATAAAGATGGAAAGGGTTTAAAAAAAATAAACTGCTTTAATGACTTTATTGATGCGGCAGAATTTCTAATTAAAGAAAAATATACTTCTCCAAATAAACTGGCCATTACAGGAGGTTCGCAAGGTGGATTATTGGTTGGTGTGGCCATGATAAAAAGACCCGAATTATTTAAAGTTGCTATTCCACAAGTTGGATTATATGACTTGATACGGTTTGATCAATATACAGCAGGCAAATATTGGATTGATGAGTATGGAAACACAAACAAAGAAGTTGATTATAAGAATATATTAGCTTATTCTCCATACCAAAATATTAAAGAAGATGTTAACTATCCCACGACATTAATAATTACATCCGACAATGACGACAGAGTTCCCCCTCTTCATTCGTATAAATTTGCAGCCAAATTACAAAATAGAAAAGCACAAAAAAACCCCATTTATTTGAGAACAACAGAAAAAGCGGGACATAGTGGAAACACTTCTACATATGATAAGTATTTAAAAGAAACCACAGAATTTTATAGCTTTCTATTATACCATCTAAACAAATAAAAAGTCCCACAAATTGCGGGACTTTTAAATGTATATTGAATAAATAATTATCCTTTCAAAGCTTCTGCTCCACCAACAATCTCTAAGATTTCGTTAGTAATCGCCGCTTGACGGGCTTTGTTGTAAGTCAATTTCAATTGATCTCTCAATTCGGTTGCGTTGTCTGTTGCTTTGTGCATGGCAGTCATACGCGCTCCGTGTTCAGATGCAAATGAATCTCTAACTCCTTTGTATAATTGTGTTTTCAATGATTTAGGAATCAAGGTCAACACGATTTCTTCTTTAGATGGTTCAAAAATATAATCACCTGTCGAAGCGGGCTTATCTGATTGTATTGGAGCTAGCGGTAAAAATTGTTCAACTTGAACGATTTGAGTCGCTGCATTTTTAAATTGGTTGTAAACCAATTCGATTTTGTCATACTCTCCAGAAACAAATTTTTGAGTCAATACTTCAGCAATAACGGTAACATTATCAAAAGTTAATGCATCAAAAACTTGACTTTGATTGTCAACAACAGTATGTGTTTTGCTCAATAAATCATTTCCTTTTTTACCAATGGCAAAAACATCAACTTGTTTTCCAGCATAAAAATCGGAACGGTTTTTAACTTCTTTGATTACATTGGTATTAAAAGCTCCACACAAACCTCTATTAGAAGTGATCGCTACAACCAATATTTTTTTAAGTTCACGTTGTTTGGTGAATTCTCCTCCTGCATCTCCATCAAGAGTTGCCGAAAGATTTTGCAATAATTCCGTTAGTTTTTCGGCATAAGGTCGCATGGCTGTGATGGCGTCTTGAGCCTTCTTCAACTTTGCTGCAGAAACCATTTTCATCGCAGCAGTAATCTGCATCGTCGATGAAATGGAAGTAATTCTATTACGGATTTCCTTTAAATTTGCCATTGTATTATAGTTGTTGGTTGTTAGTTGTTGGTTGATAGTTACTTGGATAATTCCAACAACAATCAACCAACAACCATCAACTAAAATTAGTTATATTTCGCTGAAACTTCTTTAGCTGCTGCTTCTAACACGTCTGTGATTTCGTCAGTCAGTTTACCTGCTTTTAATGCATCAAGAGTTGCTCTGTTTTTGTTGTTCAAGAATTCTAAATAATCTTTTTCGAATTCTTTTACTTTATCAACAGGAACGTTTCTCAACAAGTTTTTAGAACCTGCATAGATGATGGCAGTTTGGTTTTCAACTGTATAAGGGTCGTTTAGATTTTGTTTCAAAATCTCTACGTTTCTTTTTCCTTTTTCAATTACGTTCAAAGTAACGGCATCAAGGTCAGAACCAAATTTAGCAAATGCTTCCAATTCACGGAATTGTGCTTGATCCAGTTTCAATGTACCTGCTACTTTTTTCATTGATTTAATCTGAGCATTACCTCCAACACGAGATACAGAAATACCTACGTTAATTGCTGGACGAACCCCTGAGTTAAACAAATCTCCATCCAAGAAAATCTGACCATCAGTGATCGAAATTACGTTAGTTGGGATATAGGCAGAAACGTCACCAGCTTGAGTTTCGATAATTGGCAACGCCGTTAATGAACCACCACCTTTTACGATACCTTTTAATGAATCTGGTAAATCGTTCATATCTTTAGCGATACTATCATCAGCAATTACTTTACAAGCTCTTTCTAACAAACGAGAGTGTAAGTAGAAAACGTCTCCAGGATAAGCCTCACGTCCCGGTGGTCTTCTTAACAAAAGAGAAACCTCACGGTAAGCCACAGCTTGTTTAGATAAATCATCATAAACAATCAAAGCTGGACGACCAGAATCTCTGAAATATTCTCCAATTGCAGCACCTGCCATAGGAGCATATACTTGCATCGGAGCTGGATCAGAAGCATTAGCAGCAACAATAACTGTATAAGCCATTGCTCCTTTTTCTTCTAACATTTTTGCAATTCCTGCTACCGTTGACGCTTTTTGTCCAATGGCAACATAGATACAAAATACAGGTTTTCCTGCATCATAAAATTCTTTTTGATTCAAGATAGTATCGATACAAACAGTAGATTTACCTGTTTGACGGTCACCAATAACTAGCTCACGTTGTCCACGACCTACAGGAATCATTGCATCTACTGCTTTGATACCAGTTTGTAATGGCTCAGTAACTGGCTGACGGAAGATAACTCCAGGAGCTTTTCTTTCTAATGGCATTTCGAATAATTCGCCACCAATAGGTCCTTTACCATCAATAGGTTGACCCAAAGTATTTACTACACGTCCTACCATTCCTTCTCCTGTTTTAAGAGAGGCGATACGTTGTGTTCTTTTTACAGTTGAACCTTCTTTGATTCCTGTTGATGGTCCTAAAAGTACCACACCAACATTGTCTTCTTCAAGATTCAAAACGATTGCTTCCAATCCGTTTTCGAATTCAACTAATTCACCGTATTGAACGTTTGATAGCCCATAAACAAGAGCAATACCATCTCCAACTTGAAGTACAGAACCTACTTCTTCTAATGTAGCACCAGATTCAAAACCTTCTACTTGCTTTCTTAATATTGCTGAAATCTCAGCAGGTTTAATTTCCGCCATAATTATTTATAAATAACTAGTTACTTAATTCTCTTTTTAATACTTGTAATCTGTCGGCAATTGAAGCATTGTATTGCTTATCACCTATTCTTAAAATAAATCCTCCAATAATGGCAGGATCTACTATATTTTCAATTGTAATTTTTTTGCTTGATGAAATGGTTGCAATTTTAGCCAAAACTTTAGCTTCTAATGCGGCATCCATCTGAACGGCTGTAGTAACTTTTGCTGTTTCAACACCATTCATAATATCAAACAATTTGTTGTATTCTACTGCAATGCTATCCAAAATGCCAAATCTTTTGTTTTCCAATAACAATTGAAAAATACTTTGGGTAACTGGATTAACAGAAGCAAAAACTTCTGAAACAACATCCTTTTTATTCTCCGTTCTTACAAGCGGATTTTGGATAAAAGAATTCAATTCTGAATTCGATTGTATTGTTGATGCAATCAATGCCATATCGGCACTTACTTCAGAAGTAGCATTTTTTGAATTTGCTATTTCTAAAATGGCTTTTGCATAACGAATTGCTGCTCTTGTACTTGCCATATTAGTTTAATTTAGCATCGCCTAACATTTTTTCCACCAATTTTACTTGAGCTTCTTTGTTAGATAATTCGTCTTTTAATAATTTTTCGGCTATTTGAAGTGACAAAGTAGAAACTTGAAGTTTCAATTCGGCCACAGCAGCATTTTTTTCGCTTTCGATAGCAGCTTTGGCTTGTTCGATCATTTTTTGACCTTGAGCTTGAGCTTCATTTTTAGCATCGGCAACCATTTTCTCTTTCATATCGCGAGCATCTTTCAATAAGGCATCACGCTCTAATCTTGCTTCTTGCAAAATACGTTGATTGTCTGATTGAAGATTTTGCATTTCTTTTCTAGCATTGTCAGCAGAAAGCAAGGCATTTTTTATTCCTTCTTCTCTTTCATTAACAGCATCCAAAATTGGTTTCCAAGCAAATTTTTTCAATAAGAAAATTAATCCTACGAAAATAATGGCGTTCCAAAAAAACAATCCAAACCCGAAATCTTCCCACAATTTTTCCATCTTAATTTAAGTATAATTTATATTGTAACAATGTGTGTTTTTAAAATTAAAACAAAAGCTGCAACCAACCGTTACAGCTTTTGGTCTTTTTTAGTTTACTGCAAACAAAGCTGCGAAACCAATACCTTCAATAAGCGCAGCTGCAATAAGCATAGCTGTTTGAATTTTTCCAGTAGCTTCTGGTTGACGAGCGATAGCATCCATTGCAGAACCACCGATTCTACCAATACCAATACCTGCTCCAATAACTACTAATCCTGCTCCAATGATTTTAGGAATTTCCATAAAAATATGTATTAAAAATTAAACATTCTTTGTTAAGTTTATGGTCTGGGGTTTATGGTTTATCGTTGTAACAATAAACTCTAAACAACAAACAACAAACATTTTAATGGTGAGCTTCTTCGTGATGATGCTCCTCTACTGCTGAACCGAAATACAATGCGGCCAACATAGTGAAAATATAAGCTTGCAATGCTGCAACTAATATTTCGATTACTGAAATGATAAACGTTAATAGTAATGAGAAAATACTCATTCCGATATTATTGAAAATAAAAATCAAAGCAAGCAAACTCATCACTACGATGTGACCTGCGATCATATTGGCATAAAGACGAATCATTAATGCAAAAGGTTTAATAAATATCCCCAATAATTCTATTGGTGCTAATATTATTTTCATTGGTGTTGGCACCCCTGGCATCCAGAAAATGTGTCCCCAATAATTTTTATTTGCTGTAAACGTTGTAATAAGAAATGTAATAATGGCTAAACCTGCTGTAATGGCAATATTTCCTGTAACATTAATTCCTAGTGGTGTTAATCCGAAAATGTTTAAGAACCAAATAAAGAAGAATACGGTCAATAAGAAACTCATATAACGTTTGTAATGTTTCTCTCCAATGTTTGGAATAGCGATTTCGTCACGAACATACAAAACAATTGGTTCGAAGAAACGACCTGCTCCCGCAGCAATACTTCCATTTTTAGCATATGATTTTGCCAATCCTGAAAACAAGAAAAACATTAATAGTGCCACAACCATCATGGAGAAAACACTTTTTGTTATAGAAAAATCTAAAACCTGCGGATTTGTTGGATGATGCTCGTCTCCGGTCATTGTTCCGGCAGCATCGGTTTTATAAATTTTTTCGTTATGACCTAATTTATAGTAGTTCCCGTTAGATTCAGCAACTGATTCTCCGTGATTGAATTTTGATGATGAAAATATTTGAACTCCATTATCCCACAATATAATAGGTAGTGGAAAACCATAATGAACTCCAGTTTCTTCGTCTTCAAATAAAGAAAATTCATGAGCATCAAGAACGTGGTGTGCTTTTTTCTCGTCTATTTTTTCTTTAATTTCTGATTTTTCATCTTTTGGTTCACCCGAAGCTTCGTGAGCAACTGCTGTTGTTTCAGTATGTGCTGGCGTATGTTCCGTTGGATTATTGGCTAAACCAACTATTGGAAGACAGGCTATTAAAATCGCTATTATAAATTGAAGTGGTTTGTTTGAAATCACCATAACTGTTAATTATCTTAATTTGTACTTTCTGAAATTGGGTGCAAAGGTACATTTTAAATTAATATGTTAAAAACATTAAATAAAAAAAATAACAATTTTATCTATTAAAAGTCAATTCATTGCTTATTATTTAACATTCTGACAGTTACAATGGTTTCTATAGTCAAAAACAGAGCGAAAATGATAAAAAAGTCAATTTTTTCGGTTCTTAAATTTGGATTTCCCGAATTCAGGATGGGTAATAAAACAACGTATGAAATACCGATTTTCAAGCAAGTTAGTAAAAGAAAAGTAAATCCTACGTTATCAATGCTTTTTTCATAAACCTTAATAAGTATGAAGATAATTAATAGTGAAGAAATAAAGAAAAACCCATAAACAACCTCAATTGGAAAGTGAAATCCCTGAAGTTTAGGATGGTTTTCGTTTAAGAAAAAAACCAATTTGTGTATTGAATAAACCAGAATTGAAAGGAAAACTACTTCAATTAGGGGTTGGTATTTTTTTAAATTCATCACTGTTTATGAAGATTTATTGATGTCTTTCAGTTGCCTATTGATGTTGTAAAAAGCTATGGCAACCCCAACTAGTGTTAGGATTTTGACAAATATAGTATGTGAATTGGGATATTTCTCGTCCAACCAATTTCCAAAATAGGCGAACAAAAAAATGATTGCTCCCATTTGAATAGGAATGTTAATGAGTGCCAACCATTTATTATTGGTTTGCTTCTTCGGGTTGGGGTTGTCCGTCATTTGCAATCGTGTTTTTGGAATTGGTTTTCATGATACAAGAAGCACTAAAATCGGCGCCTGGTTCTACTGATAATTTTCCGCAAATTACTTCGCCGTAAATACTAGCTTTATTTTTCACGTTCAATATTTCTACCACTTGAATTTTGCCTTTAAATTTGCCCTCAATATCAGCGTTTTTGCAAATAATATCACCGGTTACACTTCCTGCTGGGCCTATCACAATTTTTCCTTTGGTTTGAAAATTCCCTGTAAGTTCTCCATCTAATCTAAAATCGGCATTAGAAATAATATCTCCTTTTAGAATTGTTCCTTCAACAATTCGATTCGTTTTCCCCAGAAATTCGGTGTATGATTTTGATTTTTTTTCAAACATAATTTACTGTTTAGGCGATGATGTTGCATTGGGTTTGTCATTGCCACTACTATTTGGCACGCCTCCTGGAGGTCTTGTTCTAGCAGATTTGCTTGCAGGTGGCGCTGCTTGATCAGGTGTTTTAGAATTATTTACTGGTGGTTGTTGAGCTGCTGGTGTTGGAGCAACTGACTGAGTAGGAACAACAGTCGTTTTTGGTGGCGACAAATATTCGTCTAAATTTTTCTTGATTTGAACTACTTGATAATTGTCGCTTGAAATTACTATAGCTGGTTCTGTAATTTTATATTTTTTGTCAACCTTCATAATATCGGCAATATTATGAGCATATGCTTCTGATTTTATTCCTTGAAGGGTTATGAAATTTTCTTTTTCGGTATAAATATCAAAAGTATAATTAAGTCTTGTCAAATTTTCGCTTGCTATGAATTTTTTAATTTTGTCTTCAAGTGCTTTTGTTGCTTTATCCTCTATTTTGCCCACTTTGTAAAGCACTTTCCAGTTTTTAGATTCGGTTTTAGTAAAATTCATTTTTTCTAACAACGGAATTTGAGTCGTTAGAATTTCTTTAGCGTTCTTGCCTTCTTCGCTAGTTGAATAATTATCAGCTACGAACTGCATTGCTTTTTTATAAGCATCTAAACCTCTAAGTTTCCCGATGGTGTTTGCTTTTAATAATTCAAATTTTGGTACAATTTCACTGCCATAATATTGTATAATAATACCATCTATTTTTTCGAGTATTACTACAAATTGTTCTTCCTGATATAATTTATACCATTTTCCATATTCAGCTTCTGCAGTTTCTGATTCGGTTACTGTATTAGGATTTTTGTTATTAATAATTTGTGCATATCGAGAATCTGGATATTGGCTAGAAATTCTATTTTTCATATCCTCAGCCTTGGCAGCATCGGTAATTTGATATATTTTATATAAATTATACATCGTAGGCAATACTAACTTTTCTTCGGGATTTTGCTTTAACAATTGCTCCAATTTAGTGCTAGCCAATTTATATTCCTTGAATTTTTCTTTGTAAATCACACCCAGTTGATAGTATGCAAAGTTTCTTGCTTTAGCAATGCTGTCAATTTCTTTTTGCGAATTAGGAAGCATTCCGATATAAAATGCGGTTGTATATTGAGGCATTTCGGTTTCGGCAACTTGGGTTTCTGGAGTTGTTGTTCCGCTGTTGTTACTATCGTCAGTAGTGGCATCAGTTTTAGTAGTTGGCATTCTCCAATTTCCTGATAGAGCTCTATTTCCAAATTTTTTCTTGAATTCTATCTTTCCAAAAGCTACCGTTGACGGATTATAAAAATAGAAAACATTGGAAGCATCATTCGATGAAACACCAGCCATTGTTGGTGGTACAAGTGATTTTTTTTGAGGCGCTTTTCCGCCTTGCAGAACTCCTGTAGCAGGATCATCTTGAGAAGAAATATTGTTTCTATCAATATTTTTTTGCCTTTCTTTTTCCTTTTCTTCTAAAAGTTTTTTGGCCTCATCTGCTTTTTTTAATTTACCAATATACTCTTCATAGTATGAAATTCTATTGGCATCGGTCATCGCAACCACATTCAAAATGCTGTCGTTTGTTTTTGCAATCGATTCAAATTCAATAACTTCATCTAAATCTTTTCGCACTTTTTTGATGTGAATGTATTCTCTTGTTTTAACATCCAATTTTACTAAAGTACTGTCATAATACTTAGCTGCTGTGTAATAATCGGTGTTTTTAAAGTGCATATCCCCGATATTCCTATAATTGGAAGCCAATAAATAATTGTCTGGCGACTTTGTTTTTAAGGATGCATTATAAAATTCTTTGGCCAAATCCTGATCGTTTTGTTTGTCATAAAAAACGCCCATTTCATAATAAATAGTTCCTAAAAACGGACGATTCTCTCTGTCGGCAACGAGCTTGTTATAGGTTTTTACAAAAGCCTCTTTATCGCCGTTTTCAAAATCGAATAACTGTGCTCTTTTGGCATAAGCCTGAATAACATATTCTCTATCGACTTTTCTATTCATATCGATAACAGCTTGATAATAAATCAAGGCCGTGTCGCGAACTCCCAATTCTTGATACAATTGTCCAATAATAAAGCGATAGCGTGCTTTTTCGGCGTTAATTTTGGTGTTTTTTTCGGCAATTTTTAGTTTAACTATGGCGCTGTCTTTCTCTTCTAAATTCAAAAACGATTCAGACAAAAGCGCATTAGCATCGGCTACAACTTGTGATTTTAGCTTCTTCTCTTTTAAAAGTTTTGAGATATTTTTTATAACCTGAGCATCGTTTCCTAAACGCATATTGGTTTTTTCACGCCAGATTTTAGCTTGACTAATATTGCTGCTTGTAGGATATTTATAGAGTATAAAATTGAAGGCTTCCAATGCAGGAAAAAAACGTTGGTCATAATAACGTGCTTTTCCTAAAAGCAAATAAGCTTCGTCTATTTGGTAGTTTTTTTCTTGACCATCAATGACCATCGAATGTTTTTGAATGGCTTTTGTAGCTTTGGCTTCTGCAGCTTCGAAATCGGCGTTTTTAGAACTTCCTTGTGGAGCTCCTTCATCCTTTAATTGCATTCTTTCGATGGGCAATCGCTTCCAAAAATTATCTTGATTACTGCTTTTAATACCTTCAACTCCTTTATTCAAAGCAATTTGACCATTATACAAAATATTGTCTCTGGTGCTTAAAGCATGGGAGTTTCTAGCTAAAAAAGTGTCTTTCTTGGTAGAACAAGCTACCAAAAAAATTAGAAATAATAGAAAGAAAATGGGTTTAAATATCTTGGTTTTCAATGGGAAACAGTTTATCATTTAACTTTTAAAAGTGTATTTTAGTATAATGACTGGTAAAAATACGTTTCTTTTTGAAATATGGAAATTTAAACCGCAAAAAACGTTTCCAATTCTTGCAAGGTTTCTGCCGATGTTTGAATGTCTTTTACTACTTCGCCTTTGTTTAGAGCAACAATTCTGTCGCAAACCTCAACCGTGTGAAGCAAATCGTGACTCGAAACCAATACGGTAACATCTGGATTTTCAGCCAATTCTTTGATTATTTTTTTCAATCGATTGACGGTTGTAGGATCTAAATTGGCGAAAGGTTCATCGAGAATCACAACTTCGGGATTGCCAATTAGCGTAGCAATAATTCCCACTTTCTTTTGGTTCCCTTTCGATAAATCACGAAGGTATTTTTTATTTTTCAGGATTTCGCCATTAAAAAATTCTTCGTGTTTAGTTAATAAAGCATCCACATCGGCTTTGTTTTGACCTCGTAAATCGCCAATAAAATAGAAATATTCTTCGGGCGTGAGATAACCAATCAGGAAACTTTCGTCTAGAAAAGAAGCTGTGAAGGGTTTCCAGTTTTCGCTCATATTTACTTGAACATCATTGTTAATAATATGTCCCGTTGACGGATGGATTAAATCCAATATCAGGCTGAAAAAAGTCGTTTTTCCTGCGCCATTATTGCCCACAAGACCAAAACTTTGTCCTTTTGGAATTGCTAAACTGTCTATTTTTAATACGGTTGTTCCGTTGTATGATTTTGAAAGGTTTTGAACGTTTATCATTTTTTAATTTTTTTTGTGATTCTGTAGAGACGCGATTAATCGCGTCTGTACCTTAAATAAGTGATTAATCGCGTCTTTACGAATTATGATTTTTGTTTGTATGAAGCTATGGTGGCGTATTTTTCGGTTTTGTATATTTTTTCAATCATAGAGAAAGCTTTGTTTTTAAAGGCAAAGCCAATAATGCCTAACAAAGCTATCAATGCTAATCCAACATTGGCGTTCGCTAATTTAGCACCTATCCAATATACCAAAACGGGCATGGCCAATTGCGGAATCGATATCAACATCGTTTTTATATTGAACGCTTTTTTATCGCCAAAAGCCCCTTTTCCAGAATCTAAATCTATGGGCGTTTTGGTGAATGCGCCACCAAGCAAAACCAAATGAGAATTGACTCCAATGTTGTAAATCGCTCCCACAACGATGGTCATATAAACCTGCCATCCGAAATAAAGATAGAACGAGGCAATAATGGTCGTTACAATGGTAGCAATCACCATCAACCACCATTTCGAACTCAAATAGCCTTTGTAAGGAATGTTTTGCGTCATCATTAATTGGTAATAAGCGCTGTCCCAACTCGGTACAAATTGTCCGAAAGTGATTAAAAATCCGCCCGAAACAAATATTCCGGCAAAAATATGCATCGTCGGATTGTTGTAAGCTTCAATTCCGTTCGTAAAAAAAAGCAGTCCGTAAAAAAGGAACATCACGCTCAAACCCACCGTGGTTTTGGATCGTTTGTTTCTTTTAATCAATTTGATGTCGTTTTTCAGGAATGTTCCGATGGTGCCAAATTGGTTCAACCAAGTCAAATCCTCTGTTTTAGCAATGTCGTGTTTGCTCGAAAGTCCCGCATCAAGATATAAATCGCTTTTGAAATAATTAAAAGTTACCGAATACAAACCTATCAACCCAATCACAGGAATAGCAAAAGCCCAATAAGTGTTGAAAAGAGCATCAAAAAAAGGAGCGGTATAACTCGTAATGTCAAAATAACCATAGTATTGCAAACCGCCCAAAGTAGCGACAATTCCAATAAAAACAGCCAACAAATTGTCCTTATTGCCCAATAGAATATTGACAAAATTGTTGATGTAAATCAAGGAAACCATTGCCGAATGCCAAAGAATCACGGACAAAACATCATATCCGTTGTATATCAAAACAATGCTAAAAGGAAGAAAGAAAAAAGCGTGAACAAAATTGAAAAAAGACAAAACCGTTTTCCCCAAGGAAAAATGAACGATGATCGGTTTTTTGATGGGTAAAACCAGAAGTGGACGAATGTTCATCACCGGAATTTTCTGCAACAAGAGTCGAATGATTAAATCAACCAACAAATAATAAATCATAAATTTATTGATGGTGACTATCGGGTCGAGTTTTAATTCCTTGAGAATGTAAAACGCACCAATACCTATTGCTAAAAAGACTAAAGTGAAATAGACCGCTAAAAAACCCACCAGTATTTTTACAGCCAAATTGGTTCCAAAGGAAGCCGACCTCGTAAAAGCCTTCCATTCGAGATAAAGAAATTTTCGAATCATAATTGTATCGTTTGATTTTGTATGAGTAGATAAATGTAAATAATTGTTACAAAAAATCTAAACTTATAAACCGAGAACTTCTATATTTTTATGGGTTTACTATCTTTGCAAAAAAATATTCCAATGCCTTTATTTAAAAAACTCATTATAAAAGAAGTAAAACGCGAAACCAAAGACGCTGTTTCGATACTTTTTAATGTGCCCGAAGAATTCAAATCGCATTATACTTTTGTTGCGGGTCAATATGTTAACTTAAGATTGACGCTGGACGGACAAGAAATTCGTCGTGCTTATTCTATTTGTTCCTCGCCAGAAAGTGGCGATTTGAGAATTGCCGTGAAAGCAGTAAAAAACGGTGCTTTCTCCCAATTTGCCAACACCAAACTAAAAGCGGGCGACGTTCTTGAAGTCGCAAAACCAGAAGGAAAATTCACTTTCGAACCCGAAATTCACAACCTAAAAAACTACGCAGCTTTTGTGGCCGGAAGCGGAATTACACCTGCCATTTCTATTTTGAAATCGGTTTTGAAAAGCGAACCGCAAAGTTCTTTCGTTTTGATTTACGGAAATAAATCGCCAGAAGAAACCATTTTTCACCAAGAATTACACGATTTACAACTGAAATATACTGGACGATTGTTTGTACATTACGTTTATAGTCAAACCCAAGCTGAGGGTGCTCTTTTTGGAAGAATTGATAAATCGACTGTGAATTTTGTCTTGAACAACAAACACAAAGAATTGGAATTCGCTAAATTCTATTTGTGTGGACCAGAAGAAATGATCAACAACGTTTCCAAGGTTTTGAAGGAACACAACATTCAAGATTCGGCTATTAAGTTTGAATTGTTTACTAGTTCGGCTGTCGAAAATGTGGATGCTGGTGCTCACGAAGGCCACACCAAAATTACCATCACGGTAGATGACGACGAAACCACTTTCGAAATGTCGCAAAAACAAACCATTCTCGATGCAGCCCTAAAACAAGGCATTGACGCTCCTTATTCTTGCCAAGGCGGAATTTGCAGTAGTTGTTTAGCACGAGTTACTGAAGGAACTGCCGAAATGACTAAAAACTCTATTCTTACTGATAAAGAAATTGCTGACGGATTAATCTTGACTTGTCAAGCACACCCTACTTCAGCTTCGATCCGTGTAGATATAGATGAACTTAAAATTGTAATAAAAAATTAATTGATAAACTGCGTGATGAAGAAACATCGGATGTGCAAACATGAAAAAAATCTATTACGAAAAAGTTGGTCATGAGTATGTCCCTGTTTCAGAATACGACAGCGACTATATGGATAGTTTTCCAAAAGGTAATCATTTGGTCATGTGCTATCCCGGCGGCAAGTCTCGCCGCTTTAATATTGACCCAGATTACGCAGGATTGATTGCCGCAGGTCGAGTGGCCGAGGATGCTATTAGCAAGAAGATTGTAGAAGCAACTGAGATCCGCCGCAACAGCAGAATTCCAAAAAAGCTCACACCTGGACAAAAAGAAGCCTGGGATAAACTTGTAGAAGAGTTTGGTGACGATGCAAAACAACTTGAGTGGCCTAGTGCTAGAGAAGCAGCAGAAGCAGCCGTAAAGGCTTTACAAGAAGAAGCACAAGTGTTATACTCTAACGAAGCAGTGCGCAAAGCATACGATCATTTTATTTTAATGTGCAAACTAACGAAAGAGCAAATTGCTGAGTCTTAAAGAATGGATGGAAGTTGTTGGATATCGTATTACCGAAGGTGGCGATTATCAATGGGGATGTTTCGGAATTAATGCCTACAGTTTAGATTCGTGGAATGGCGATCAAGATGGTTGCAGTTTTACTATTATTTTTGATAATAAGAGTCAAGAAGTGTATGAGGTGCAGGCGCACGACTATGCACATCAGCGTGCATATCGATTGATCAATCCTGCCTACGTAGAACAGTATCGCACAGAAGCCAAGCGTTTTGCACGCTATTGGGGCGGTATTATTTGTGGTTACGACTCCAAAGAAGTAGTGTTGGACTATGTAACCATTGAATACGCCGGAGCTCAAACCACTGAGCAATCGGCATCGTTTCAAAATTCATTATTC
>ERZ1034363.83-NODE-83-length-64302-cov-6.278817_pt1 | contig 64302 bp, 62 predicted proteins | sample MGYA00520616_ERZ1034363 | MGnify/ENA primary metagenome ERZ1034363 (study PRJEB33736, sample SAMEA104284506) | Azolla filiculoides | biome: Urban; feature: Water surface; material: Ditch water | place: Netherlands | collected 2015-10-28 | depth 0-0.1 m ...
ACAGCTGCGTCGCAAGCTCCATGTGCCCCTTCGGGAAATGCCCGCGGTGTACCGTCTGGGCCTTGTACACAAGGTCCATGAACGGCATTTCCAATAGCTCCTGGATGGCCTCAACAGTCCATGGTCCGGTGGCTGGGGTCGCAGTTTGCACGGCGCGGTGCAGTGTCACGGGTTGTGCTGTATTCAGAGTCGTGGTCATTGGTAAAGCCTCAAAGTCGTGGGGATTGTCTACGACTTCATCGGGTCTGCCATCTGCCTGCTGCTGATGGGCTTGGCGGGGCGTTAATTTTTGACGCCTGCACGGTTGGCATCGATCACAGCTTTGTGCGCAGACTTCTGGCCTGGGCTTTGTGCTCCCACCTTGCGCCAACGCACTGGCCGTGGCGCGCCATCTGGAAGCGCACCCGCCCTCCACCACGCACCGGCAAATGGACGAAGCACAGCAGATTGCCGCCGGCGTACCGCCCGACCTGATCCGCCTGTCTGTGGGCCTGGAAACGTTGGACGACATCCTGTGGGACATCGACCAGGCGCTGGACAAAGCCAGCCCTTGAAAATCCCCAACTGCGATTGGTCACAATAGCGGCCTATGGCTTTTTTCAAAAACATTCCCTACGAGCTGGTGCTGGGCTGGCGCTACACCCGCGCAGGCCGTGCCACGCGGCGCAACGGCTTTATTTCTTTCATTTCCGGGGTGTCCATGATGGGCATTGGCCTGGGCGTGGCGGCGCTCATCATCGTGCTGAGCGTGATGAACGGCTTTCAAAAAGAGGTGCGCGACCGCATGCTGGGCGTGGTCTCGCACATCGAGGTGTATGCGGCTGACGGCGGTGCGGTGCAGGACCTGCCTGCGGTGCTGGCCAAGCTCAAAGCGCATCCTCAGGTGGTGGGTGCGGCGCCTTTCATCACGGCGCAGGCTTTGTTGGCCCGTGGTGAAGACATGAAAGGGGTGCTGGTGCGTGGCATCGATCCGGCTTTGGAGCCCGAAGTGACCGACATGACATCGGATGCCCAACGCGCCAGCCTGATGCGCTTGCTGCCCGGGCAGTTTGGCATGGTGTTGGGCGCAGATTTGGCGCAAAGCCTGGGGGTGCAGTTGGGCGATCCGGTCACCTTGGTGTCGCCCTCAGGCCAGGTCACGCCAGCCGGCGTGGTGCCCCGCATGAAGCAAATGCAGATGGTGGGGGCTTTCCATTCGGGCCATTACGAGTACGACTCGGCCTTGGCCATGATGCATGTGGACGATGCGGCCCGGATGTTCCGCCTGGAGGGACCCACGGGCATTCGCCTCAAGCTCAAGGACTTGCACGAAGCCCGCGCGGTGGCGCGTGATTTGCAGTTGCAACTGGGGGCTAATTTTTGGGTGCGCGACTGGACACAGCAAAACAAGACCTGGTTTGCCGCGGTGCAGGTGGAAAAACGCATGATGTTCATCATCCTCACGCTGATCGTGGCGGTGGCCGCTTTCAACCTGGTGAGCACGCTGGTGATGACCGTGACCGACAAGCGCGCCGACATTGCCATCCTGCGCACGCTGGGTGCCAGCCCGACCAGCATCATGGGCATTTTTGTGGTGCAGGGTGCCATGGTGGGTGTGATCGGCACCTTGGGTGGCCTGCTGCTGGGCCTGGGCGTGGCCTTCAACATCGATGTGATCGTGCCCGCGCTCGAACGCCTGTTGGGCGCCACCTTTTTGCCGCAGGACATTTACCTGATCAGCCGCATGCCCAGTGATCCGCAAATGGCCGACATCCTGCCCATCGCCCTGATCGCCTTGGTACTGGCTTTCGCCGCCACCCTGTACCCGAGCTGGCGCGCCAGCCGCGTCAACCCCGCGGAGGCGCTGCGGTATGAGTGAAACTATTCTGACTTGTACGGGCTTGACGAAGCGCTTCGAAGAGGGGCGCATCGACTTGACAGTGCTGCAAGGTGTCGATTTGACAGTGCAGCGTGGTGAAACGCTGGCTATCGTTGGCGCTTCCGGTTCCGGCAAAAGTACCTTGTTGCACCTGCTGGGCGGGCTGGATGCGCCCAGCAGTGGCAGCGTCACTTTGTGCGGGCATTCCCTGGGCGGGTTGACGCCGGCCGAGCAGGGGCGCTTGCGCAACCGGCACCTCGGTTTTGTTTACCAGTTTCACCACCTGCTGCCCGAGTTCACTGCGTTGGACAACGTGGCCATGCCGCTCACCATTCGCCGTGTGCCGCGAGCCGAGGCCGTGCAGGCCGCTACCGAACTGCTGGCCAAGGTTGGGTTGCAGGACCGGATGGCGCACCGGCCCGCAGAGCTATCGGGCGGTGAACGCCAGCGCGTGGCGATTGCGCGCGCGCTGGTGACCCGGCCGGATTGCGTGCTGGCCGATGAGCCCACCGGCAACCTGGACCGCAGCACCGCCGATGGCGTGTTTGCCCTGATGCTGGAACTGGCCCGCGCCCACGGCACGGCCTTTGTGCTGGTGACGCACGACGCCGCGCTGGCCTCACGCTGCGACCGCCAACTGTCGCTGGTGCAGGGCCGCTTGCAAGCCCCCGCCTGAAGCACCTATGCAATGGATCGACAGCCATTGCCATCTCGACGCGTTTGAGTTCTCGCAAGATGCGCTCGTTGTGCGCGCGCAGGCGCGTGCGCAAGGCGTGGCGCATTGCGTGATTCCGGCGGTGGAGGTGGGCAACTTTGAGGCCGTGCGCCGCCTGGCCCACCAGACTGATGACAGCTATTGCCTGGGCATTCACCCGCTGTATGTGCCGCAGTCCAGTGAAGCGGACCTTGCTGAATTGGAAGTCCAGCTTGCGCAGCATCGCAACGACCCGCGTCTGGTGGCGGTAGGCGAAATCGGGTTGGACTTCTTTGTGCCGGCGCTCACGCAAAGCCCTCTGCGCGAGAAGCAGGAGCACTTTTACCGGGCCCAACTCCAACTGGCAAAGCAGTTTGACTTGCCCGTTGTGTTGCATGTGCGGCGTTCGTCGGACCGGTTGCTAAAGCACCTGCGTGACTTCCGGAAAACGCCCTGGAACGGGATTGCCCACGCCTTTAACGGCAGCGCAGTGCAGGCAGCGGAGTTCATCAAACGCGGGTTCAAGCTGGGCTTTGGGGGCGCCGTAACCTTTGACCGGGCCCTGCATTTGCGCCAGCTTGCGGCCACGCTGCCGTTGGAATCCCTGGTCATGGAAACCGACGCGCCGGACATCCCGCCGCATTGGCTGTACACCACCGCCGAGCAACGGGCGGCAGGCGTGGCGCAGGGGCGCAACACCCCGGCGGAACTGCCGCGCATTGCCGCCGAGGTGGCCGCTTTGCGCGGCCTGGAGCCAGCGGTGCTCGCACGCGCGTGCTGGCACAACAGCGTGCAGGCACTACCGGGCTTGGTTGACTTGCTGCCCCTGGATGGCAGAGCTAAGATAAAAAGCTCCTATAACAAAGGTTGAAGGCAGTTTTATGGCAAAAAATCCCAAGGCGCAAAAGCCCCGCAGTCCCAAACCCATTGTGCTGGCCGGTGTGCGTGCTGCGGCACGTGGCGACCGGGCACCGTCCACCCGCAAAGCGCCGCTGGAACAGTTTGTGGTGACGCAGGCCACCGACGCGGCACAGGGTGCGCAACTTGAAGCGGCGTTGTCGCTGCTGCAACCGGAGGCCCATGACGAGCGTTCAGCAGAGGAACGTGGGCGTGCGTTGCGGGCCTTGCTGGAAGGGGCCGCGCCGGACGACCGCCGCGCCCTGCGCGCTGCGCTGGTGAGCCGAACCAAATCAAGCGCCGTCGAACAGGAAAACCCCGACGAAGTATTGGCCGCAGACTGGCGCGAAGGCAGCTATCCGTACAAAAACCTGCTGCGGCGCAGCGTTTACGAGAAAGAAAAGTTCCGCCTGCAATGCGAGTTGCTCAAGCTGCAAGCCTGGGTCAAGGAGACCGGCCAGCGGGTGGTGATCCTGTTTGAAGGGCGTGATGCGGCCGGCAAGGGCGGCACCATCAAGCGCTTTATGGAGCACCTCAACCCACGCGGTGCACGCGTGGTGGCGCTGGAAAAACCGTCGCAGGTGGAGCAGGGGCAGTGGTACTTCCAACGCTATGTGCAGCACCTGCCCACGCGCGGCGAAATCGTGCTGTTTGACCGCTCCTGGTACAACCGCGCCGGCGTGGAGCGGGTCATGGGTTTTTGCAGCGACGCCGAATACGCCGAGTTCATGAAGCAGGCGCCCGACTTCGAACGCCATCTGGTGCGCAGCGGCGTGTATGTCATCAAATTCTGGTTCAGCGTAAGCCGCAAGGAGCAGCGCCGCCGCTTCAAAGAGCGCGAAGGCCACCCGCTCAAGCAATGGAAACTGAGCCCGATCGACCTGGCTTCGCTCGACAAGTGGGACGACTACACCCGCGCCAAGGAGTCCATGTTTTTTGAGACCGACACCGCCGACGCACCCTGGACTGTGATCAAGAGCGACTGTAAGAAGCGCGCCCGCCTGAACGCCATGCGCTATGTGCTGCACAAGTTGCCCTACAACAACAAGGACCTGGCCCAGATGGGCAAGCTCGACCCGCTGATCGTGGGGCGCGCCCATGTGGTCTACGAGCGTGGCGAAAAGGCGGGTGCCATTCTGTAAGGCGCTGGTTGCGGGGAGTCGCCGTGCTGGTATAAATCCCCATGGCAAGAAAAGAAGCAATCAACCTCCCCGAAGTCAATTTTTCGGAAGAAGGCCCGGTCCGGCATTTGCATTTGGGCAGCGAATGGATTCAAGGCTCCATGCTGCTGGATGCACCGACTGTGCTGGTGCACGAGTACATCCAGCGCATGATGGCCTGGCTGCTGTTCATTGACCCGACCACCGTGGGCCAGCGCCAGGCGGTGCAGTTGGGCCTGGGCGCCGGCTCGCTCACCAAGTTTTGTCACAAGGTGCTGCGCATGAAAAAAACCACCGCGATTGAACTCAATCCGCAGGTGTTGCACGCCTGCCGGGGCTGGTTCAATCTGCCGACGGACAACACGCGTATGCAGGTGCTGCTGGCCGATGCATCCCAAGAAATCAAGCAGCCCCAGTGGCAGGGCAGCGTGGACGCCTTGCAGGTGGACCTGTACGACGAGGAGGCCGCAGCGCCCGTGCTCGACAGCCCCGACTTTTATGCCGATTGCCGCGCCATGCTGACAGACGAAGGCTGCATGACCGTCAACCTGTTTGGCCGCACATCGAGCTTTCAGGGCAGCGTGGACCGGATCGCCGAGGCCTTCGGGCTCGATGCGGTGTGGGCCTTCAAGGCCACGCGCGAAGGCAATACCGTGGTCATGGCGCAGCGCACCGCGTCGCGCCCCAAGCGCAACCTGCTGAACGAGCGCGCGGACTTCATCGTCCGTGAATGGGGCCTGCCCGCCGACAAATGGGTGCGTGTCTTTAAACCGGTGCAAGCATGAGTTCACAACCCTCCGCCCCGGCAGTGCAGCGCGCTGTTGCCACGCGCTACGAAGGCCCGCTGCATTGGCGCAAGCTGGTGCAGTGGCTGCAACGTGACGGCGTTATTTCGGAAGAAGAGGCGAGCCGCACGATTGCGCGCTGCTCGGTGGCCGAAAGCGCGCAGCACCCGATGGTGCGGCTGGCCAGTGTGGCGATGCGACGTGCCTCCGACCAGAAGCCGTTGGACATCGAAATGCTCAGCCAGTGGATGGCGGCAAGGGCCGGCTTGGCGTACCTGCGCATCGACCCGCTCAAGGTGGACGTGGGCAAGGTGGCCGATGCCATGGGCGCGGCCTACGCCGAGCGCCACCGCATCCTGCCGGTTACCGTCACGCCCTCTGAGATCACGGTGGCTACCGCCGAGCCCTATGTGCTGGACTGGGTGGCCGAGGTCGAACGCCAGTCGCGCCGCACGGTGCGCCGGGTCGTGGCCAGCCCGCAGGAAATTCACCGCTACACCGCCGAGTTTTACGCACTGGCCAAGTCGGTGCGCGCGGCCACCAAGGCCGGCTCCAACAATGGCGCCAGCTTTGAACAACTGGTGGAACTGGGCCGTACCAACAAACAACTCGACGCCAATGACCAGGGCGTGGTGCAGGTGGTGGACTGGCTGTGGCAATACGCCTTTGACCAGCGCGCCAGCGATATCCACCTGGAGCCCCGGCGCGAGCAGGGCGTGATTCGTTTCCGCATAGATGGCGTGCTGCACCCGGTGTACCAGATGCCCATGGGCGTGCTCAACGCCATGAGTGCCCGCATCAAGTTGCTGGGCCGCATGGACGTGATCGAGCGCCGCCGCCCGCAGGATGGCCGCATCAAGACACGCAACCCGCGTGGCGATGAAATTGAAATGCGGATTTCCACCTTGCCCACCGCCTTTGGCGAAAAGATGGTGATGCGGATTTTTGACCCCGACAACGCGGTCAAAGACCTGGACGCCCTGGGCTTCAGCGCCCACGATGCCACGCGCTGGGAGTCGCTGGTGAAGCGCCCGCACGGCATCATTCTGGTGACCGGCCCCACCGGTTCGGGCAAGACCACCACGCTGTATTCCACCCTCAAGCGCGTAGCCACCGAAGAGGTGAATGTGAGCACGGTGGAAGACCCGATTGAAATGATCGAGCCCTCGTTCAACCAGACGCAGGTGCAGCCGCAGTTGGAGTTCGGCTTTCCACAGGGGCTGCGCGCGCTCATGCGGCAGGACCCGGACATCATCATGGTGGGTGAAATTCGCGATCTGGAGACCGCAGAAATGGCGGTGCAGGCGGCCTTGACCGGGCACCTGGTGTTTTCCACGTTGCACACCAACGACGCGCCCTCCGCCGTAACCCGTCTGCTGGAACTGGGCATTCCGGCCTACCTGATCAATGCCACGCTACTGGGCGTGCTGGCGCAGCGGCTGGTGCGCACCCTGTGCACCAAATGCCGGGTGCCGGACGAGGAAGCCACCCGCGAAAAGCTGGCCGAGATCGTCAAGCCCTGGCAGATCAGTGGCGGCTACAAGCCCTACAAGCCGGTCGGCTGCGTCGATTGCCGCATGACCGGCTTCATGGGGCGCATGGGGCTTTATGAGTTGCTCGAAGTGACTGATGGATTCAAGCAGCGCGTGACCAAGGAACCGGTGATCGAGGCGCTGCGCAAACAGGCGCTGAGCGACGGCATGCGGCCCTTGCGCCTGGCCGGCGCTCTGCGCGTGGCCGAAGGTCTGACGGTGGTGTCCGAGGTGCTGAGTTCGACCCCGCCGATGGAATGAGCCGAAGCAGGAATTTCCCGTGCAACTGAAACACCAGAAAGACTTCTTCTCCGGGCTGCTGTTTATGGCAACCGGCTTGGGCTTTGCCTGGAGCGCCTCGCGCTACACGGTGGGCACCGCTTCGCACATGGGGCCCGGTTTTTTTCCGCTGCTCTTGGGCGCGCTGCTGACGATTCTGGGGGGCGTGATTGTCTACAAGTCGCTGCTGTTTGAGACCGAAGATGGTGGCCGTATCGGGCCTTGGGCGTGGCGCCCGGTGATTTATGTGGTGCTGGCCAATCTGTCCTTCGGGGTGCTGATCGGCGGCTTGTCGTCCATCGGGCTGCCGCCCATGGGGCTGGTGGCGGCGATTGGTGTGCTGACTGTGGTGGCGGCGCGCGCCGGCACCGAGTTCCGCTGGAAAGAAGTGCTGGCACTGGCGCTGATTCTGGCCGCAGGAAGCTACGTTACCTTTGTGTTGCTGCTCAAGCTGCAATTGCCGGTGTGGCCGGCGTTTGCGGGTGGTTGAAGGCGCGGCGGTATGGAACTTCTGAGCAATCTGACCCTGGGTTTTGGTGTGGCCTTTACGCCCATGAACCTGTTGTACGCCCTGGTGGGCTGCCTGCTCGGAACCCTGATCGGTGTGTTGCCGGGCATCGGCCCGATTGCCACCATCGCCATGCTGCTGCCGGCAACCTACGCGTTGCCGCCGGTGTCGGCGCTGATCATGCTGGCGGGCATTTATTACGGGGCCCAATACGGCGGCTCGACCACCGCCATTTTGGTCAATCTACCGGGCGAATCGTCCTCGGTGGTGACCTGCATCGACGGCTACCAGATGGCCCGCATGGGCCGTGCCGGACCCGCATTGGCGGCTGCCGGTTTGGGCTCCTTTTTTGCCGGTTGTGTCGGGACGCTGGTGCTGGCGGCCTTTGCGCCGGTGCTAACCGATCTGGCGTTGCAGTTCGGGCCGGCCGAGTATTTTTCTCTAATGATTCTGGGGCTGATTGGCGCGGTGGTCTTGGCGGCAGGCTCGTTGCTCAAGGCGATTGCCATGGTGGTGCTGGGGCTGCTGCTGGGCTTGGTGGGGACCGATGTGAATTCCGGTGTAGTCCGCTTTGCTTTTGATATGCCCGAACTGACCGATGGCATCGGCTTTGTGGCCATCGCCATGGGGGTGTTCGGGTATGGCGAGATCATCGCCAATCTGGCCCAGCCGGAGCACGCGCGGCAGGTGTTTACCTCCAAAGTACAGGGCTTATGGCCCACGCGGCAGGACTTCAAGGACATGACGCCGGCCGTGCTGCGCGGCACGACGCTGGGCGCTCTCTTGGGCATTTTGCCGGGCGGCGGCGCACTGCTGGCCTCGTTTGCCTCGTACGCGCTGGAAAAGAAGATTCCCAGCAAGCCCGGCGAGGTGGAGTTCGGCAAAGGCAATATTCGGGGTGTGGCGGCCCCCGAGTCGGCCAACAACGCCGGTGCCCAAACCTCGTTTATTCCGCTGCTGACGCTGGGCATTCCTTCCAATGCGGTGATGGCACTCATGGTCGGCGCCATGATGCTGCACAACGTGCAACCCGGGCCGCAGGTCATGACGGTTAACCCGGAGTTGTTCTGGGGGCTGATCGCGTCCATGTGGATTGGCAACCTGATGTTGGTGGTGCTGAACCTGCCGCTGATCGGCATGTGGATCAAACTGCTCAGCGTGCCCTACCGTTGGCTGTTTCCAGCGATTGTGCTGTTCTGTGCGATGGGCGTGTACACCACCAACCACAGCGTGTTTGACATCTGGCTGGTGGCCTTGTTCGGTTTTATTGGCTACGTCTTTCACAAACTCGACCTGGAGCCAGCGCCTTTGCTGCTGGGCTTTATTCTGGGCCCCATGATGGAAGAGTACCTGCGCCGTGCCTTGCTGCTGTCGCGTGGGGACTGGAGCGTGCTGGTGACGCGCCCGCTGTCAGCCGGGCTGCTGGCGGCAGCGCTGGTGATGGTGGCGCTGGTGTTCTTGCCGGCGGTGAAGTCGCGCCGCGCCGAAGCCTTCGTGGAAGAGTGAACATAAAGGCCGAAGGTCTTGCGCAAAACGGCGAAAATCACGGCATTCCTTTTCGATTTTGATCACCCCGCGCTCTTTAGCGACCCGCTATGCATTCGACCACCCCCCACGATGAACATTGGCCCCCGGTTGGCTCCGGTTTGTGGACGCGCTGGTGGGGCTATCTGGCGCGCTGGCTGCTGTTTGGGCTGGTGGTCAGTGTGTTTGCACCGGTGGTGGACGGCCCCGAGCCCTTTTGGCAGCGCAAGTTGCTGCAGGCCGGCTTGGGCCTGCTGTTCGGGCTGGTCTGCGCGGTGGTGTTTACGCTGGCAGAAAACAGCTGGAATGCCCACCGGGTGAAGTGGAAGTCCTGGGCCATCGTGGTCGGCACCTGGCTGCTGGTCAAAGTGGTCTTTGTCAGCACGCTGGCCCTCATGGGCGCCGGTAACTGACCTGCTGGCGGCTCCAGTACGACGAACTGAGCGAGTCCAGCCGGACCTCGCCGCCCGTAGAAGGCGCGTGCACAAAGCGGCCTTCGCCCACATAAATACCGGCATGGTTGGCCACGCCTTTCTGCACAAACACCACCAGATCCCCGCTGCGCAAAGTGGCCGGTGGAACCGGTTGCCCCCAGCCGGTCAGTGCTGCTACGGTGCGCGGTGCCGGCACCTGCGCGCTGGACTTGTACACATAGGCAATCAGCCCGCTGCAATCAAAACCTGACTCAGGCGTATTGCCGCCCCAGCGGTAGGGCGTGCCGACCAGGCTGATGGCGTGCAAGGTGACGTCGTTGGCCTGGTCCTGGCTCAGGCGGCCGGGCACTTCAGGCGCCATGCCAGGTGGCAAGTCGCTCGTCTCGTTGCGTTGGATCGGCGGCGCAGAGCACGCGGCCAGGCCCAAAGTTACGCATGCCGTCAACAGTGGGTAGTGCAAGCGCAGGTGCATGGTGTCAGGCAAACAGCGCGTCAAAACCCTGTTCCGGCTCGAAACGCTTGTTGCGGTAGCGCAGACGTGTGGGGCCGGGCATGGCACGCGTCTTGACGCTGTGCCAGGGGTCGCCGGGGTAGGTCAGGACGCGTTCGCCGGCTTCGTCAAACGGCTCGGGTTGGATCAAAGCGGGTGCGTTCTGGCGGGCCGCCTGCAGGGCCGAGGCCACGCTGGCATGCCGTGACAGGTGCGCCAGCGTCATGATTTGCGGCGGCGCCATTTCAATGCCACGGGCCCAGTACTGCTCCAGTGCCGCGCGCGGCGAGAGCCACACGCTTTGGGTGGTTTCCACATCGTCGTGCCGGGCAATCTGGTCGGTGGGCAAGGCGGCCACAAAGAAGCGCGTGTCAAAGCGTTTGCTGGAAATGGACGGCATCTTGGGCGTGATCCAGCGCGACCACGGGGCCACCGCCTGCGTCTGCAAGCGCAGGGCCGATTCGGCCAGTGCCAGGTTGAACATGCGGCCGTTTTGAAGCTGGGTGGCCAAGTCGCGGGTGTGCTGATGTGTGGCAGCGTGGGCAAACAGCACGCCGCATTCTTCAAAGGCCTCGCGCAGCGCCGCCACAAACAGCCCTTTGGCTTGTTGCGGGTCCAGTTCGGGTTCGGCCAGTTGCGCGTGCAACTGCGCGGCCGGCTGGTCCAGGTGGGCGGCTTCATCGAGCTGGGCATCGGCTTCGTCAACCTTGCCACCCGGGAATACATAGGCGCCACCCAGCACGTCGGACAGGCCGTGGCGCTTGACCAGAAATACTTCGAGCCCCGTGGGGCTATCCCTCAAAATGATGACCGTTGCGGCATCTTTGGGCGGTGTGTGAATGATCTCTGAACTGATTTCCATGGGCGAAGGTTCCGCGTTGCCGCGAACAGTTTTTTTGATGGTCTTTATTGTGAACGGAGTGAGACATGACGATTGATTTCAAAGGTCGCGTAGCGATTGTGACCGGAGCCGGTGGTGGCCTGGGTCGCCAACATGCCTTGGCCCTGGCGGCCCGGGGTGCCAAAGTGGTGGTGAACGATCTGGGCGGCGCCCGCGATGGCTCTGGCGGCTCGCTTTCCGCGGCCGAGCAGGTGGTGGCTGAAATTCGGGCAGCGGGTGGTGAGGCGATTGCCAATGGCGCCTCGGTGACCGACTGGGATGCCGTGCAGGCCATGGTCAAGCAGGCGGTGGACACCTGGGGTCGCATTGACATTGTGGTGAACAACGCTGGCATCCTGCGCGACAAGACCTTTGCCAAGATGGACCTGGCCGACTTCCGCCTGGTCCTGGACGTACACCTGATGGGCGCGGTGCACTGCACCAAGGCCGCTTGGCCTTACATGGTGGCGCAACAGTATGGGCGCGTCATGCTGACCACTTCCAGCACCGGCTTGTATGGCAACTTTGGCCAGAGCAATTACGGTGCTGCCAAGCTGGCGTTGGTGGGCTTGATGCAGACACTGGGACTCGAAGGCGCCAAACACAATATCCGCGTGAATTGCCTCGCCCCCACGGCGGCCACCCGCATGACCGAAGACCTGATGCCGCCCGAGGTACTGGCCGCCCTGGAGCCCAAGGCCGTGACCCCGGCGATGCTGGTATTGGTGAGTGAAGATGCTCCCACGCGCACAACCTTGTGTGCCGGAGCCGGGCATGTGGAAGCCGCCCACATCACCATGACCCAAGGTGCCTGGATTGGTCTGGACGGTGACGCACCCGAGCGACTGGCTGCGCAGTGGGAGCAGGTGCGTGATCGCAGCGAAGAAATGGTGCCCCCGAATGGCTCAGCGCAGGGTGGCTACGAAGTGGGCCGCGCAACGGCCTATCTGAAGCAGGACTGACGTCGCTGCTGTTAACCGCCGTGCTTAGCGGTTACAGGCGGGTCGGCGCGTCGCTATTGGCGCTCTCGGGCGGGTTGGGTTCGCTGGCCAGCGCAATCCGTTCGGCTTCGTCAATGACCTGGGCCGGCTGGGTGTTCGGCTCATTGACGGTCGTCGCCCCCACATTGAACCAGGGCGTGAAGCGGTGCACGCTGTCGTTGTTACCCAGAACATCCAGGGGCTCGCACATGATTTCGCGCAAGCGCTCGGTCATCTTGGTGATGACGCGGGGCTGCTTAATTGCCGTCAGCACGACGACGAAGCAACGCGGGTGGTACAGACCCACCACACAACGGAAGCCGACTGCACGCCGGATGCGAGCCGCCATAGCGGCCTGAATCTGCAGGTCGACGGAGGGGCCCACCGCTTCACTGAGTTCATACAAATTGCGAATGTGCAGGCAAATCACGATGCTGCTGGCACCCAGTCGGCTGCTGCGCCAAAACGCATCATCAATCTTGGACAGCAGCACCGAGCCGCGTGGCAGACCCGTGACCGGGTCCACACCCAGAGCGATATGGGACAGGCGTTGCAACTCGCGGATTTGCCGGTTGCGGTTAATCGCCAGCATCACCATGATCATGAAAAACACCACGGTGCTGAACGAGGTCAGGGCCCAGGTGTAAGGATTACCGCCCTCGGGGGTGAGTTGGTGGTTCAGCAGGCCAGCCAACGAAATGGCCAGAAAGAAACAACCATACGCCATGGTGCGACCCATCTGATCGCCCAATTGCGCCGCGCGCACCGAGGTAAAGGTGGCCAACATCACCGCAAGGCCGTTCAGGGCGGCGGCCAGTATGAAAATCTCGGGCGAGTGGGCGAAGCCCAGCACGACGCACAGCATGGCAACGATCAAGGCCGAAGCCAGCAAGACGTTGGAGCCCCAATGGATCGCGTAGTACACGTAGCGGTCGTCGGCTGCCACCCCCAGCCATTGCTTCAGGTACATCAGGACCATGGCGCCGCTCAAGGGCCCCAGGCTGCTTTTCAAAATAAGAACGGGGATGAGTGGAAGGTCCGGGTGCAGGTCCTGCGGCAGCCCCGAAAGCAACACGCAACTGGTGCCGGTAACGGCCATAAACAGCAAGCCGCGCCAGGACGCCATGGTCCGGTTGACAAATACATCCGCCACGGCCAGCGTGCCGATGGTCAGCATGCCGCCGAGCATGACTGACCAAATCACCGTTTCAAGGGTTTCAACGAATTCCATAAGCATGTATTTTGGTTGTTAGCGCAGATTCTAGAAGATGATGCAAGTCAAGGTATACCCCGGCGCTGCATAAAGAGGGCGCCTGTGTTAACTTCGCGCCCCTAGGAAAACGAAGGGCCATTGGTATGGAACAATTTTCGCAAGGCCCAGAAAAGGTCGCCATTGCGCGGCTGAAGGGTATCCGGCGCGGGCTGGAAAAAGAGAGTTTGCGCTCGCTGGAGACGGGGCGTCTGGCGATGACGCCGCATCCGGCTGCGTTGGGCTCGGCCCTGACCCACCCGCATATCACCACCGACTTCAGCGAATCCCAGCTCGAACTGATCACCAGTGTCCATGCCGGGGCACAAGATTGCATTGATGAACTGACGGCGATTCAGCAATTCACCCTGCGCTCCCTCGGTGACGAGATGCTGTGGGTGTCGAGCATGCCGTGTGGCCTGCCGACGGATGATGAAATTCCACTCGGCCAGTACGGCACTTCCAATGTGGGCCGGGCCAAAACCGTGTACCGCAGTGGCCTGGGGCACCGCTACGGCCGGCGCATGCAGACCATATCCGGTATTCACTACAACTGGAGCGTGCCGGATGTATCCAACGAGCGCTACTTCGGCCTGATCCGGAATTTCCGTCGCCAGGCCTTTTTGCTGCTGTACCTGTTTGGCGCGTCGCCTGCGGTGTGCTCCACCTTTGTGGCGGGGCGGGAACACCGCCTGCAACCGCTCAAGGACGGGACCATGTACTTGCCCTATGCCACCTCGCTGCGCATGGGCCGCCTGGGTTACCAAAGCGACGCGCAGGCTTCACTGGCGGTGAGCTACAACAGCCTGGCGGGTTATGCCGAGTCGCTTCAAAAGGCTTTGACGCAGCCCTATCCCGCCTATGAGGATATTGGTGTGCGGGCGCCGGATGGAACCTACAAGCAACTGCAAACCACGTTGCTGCAAATTGAAAACGAGTTCTACGGCACGATTCGCCCCAAGCGCGTCATCTTCCCCGGCGAGCGCCCCTTGCACGCCCTGCGTGAGCGCGGTGTGGAGTACGTGGAAGTGCGCCTGATGGACCTGAATCCATTTGAGCCGGTGGGCATCAACGCCCAGACCTTGCGCTTTCTGGATGTGTTCTTGCTGCATTGTCTGCAGTCCGAAAGCCCGGATGACACGCCGCAGGAAATCGCGGCGCTGGCGCACAACCAGCACACCACGGCGGAGCGGGGGCGCGAGCCGGGCCTGACGCTGCAACGTGGCAGTGGCACCGTCAGCCTGAAGGACTGGGGCTTGGAAATTGTTCAGCAGCTCCGAGCCATTGCCGAACAGCTCGATGCGGTGCACGCAAGTAGCGACTACACGCGCGCCGTGTCGGATGCAGAACATGCCTTGCAGCACCCGGATTCAACGCCTTCAGCACGTGTGTTGCAGGCGATCCATGCGGAGCACAGCGGTTCGTTTGTGAGTTTTGTGCGGGCGCAGTCCCAAAAATTGCGGAAGGACACGCTGGCCATGCCCTGGTCAGCGGCGCAGCAGGCCGAGTGGGTGGCGCAGAGTGACAAGTCGGTGCAGGACCAGGTGGCCATTGAAGCGGCGGACACCATGCCCTTCGACATCTATCTACAGGAATATCTCTCGCCCAGGCGCCTGGTTGCTGGCCCGGTGCTGGTTTCTCCCTGAATTACGAGCTTGCAAAGCGAATGAACAAGGGGCGCTTCAGGCGCCCCTTGTTCATTTTGGCAGGCCGGCTGTAAAGCCGATTCAGGCGGCCGGGGCTGCTACTTTGCGGGGCTTGCGTGCCGTCTTGGCACGGGCCTTGACGGGCTTGCCAGCAATGGCAACAACCAGTTCGCCGGAGCGTGCCTCGACGCGCGCAGCAACGCTGCGTACAGCGACAGCAGCCGGCACCATGGCGGCGGCCACGCCACCCAGCGCCTGGATGCCGCTGGCCTTTTCAAAACGGCTGGCTTGCATGGCTGCACTTTCGACGCCCTTGCTGGCCAGATCAATGGCCTTGTTGACCACCACTTCGGCACTGTCGGTGCCCATATCGACACCGCGAGCGTAGTACGCAAACACCTTTTGCTGCGCGGCCAGCGCGTTGGTGCGCACTTCGGCGGTCAGGCGGTTGCCCATGTTGTGGACTGCGCCCGACCAGCGCTGGTCGGCGTAGCGGCTAAAGCGTGCCTGGCCCACGCGGCAGGCCTTGATCACGTTGCGTGCGGTGGCGCCATAGCTGGCAATGAGTTCGTGGGTAACGTGGGCGAGCGTGGGGTTAGTCATGGAAAGCTCCGTTCAAACAGGAAGTGAATCGATAAGCGGATTGTCCGGAAGGGGCCTAGTGGCGGCACCTTAGAACTGCGTGTTTTCCTAGAGGAAGCAGCCTAAGTGCGCGAACGGCGGGAACTGTCCGACAATGCGCATCTACGATTTTTTGACAGACAGGTTCAGCGGCATGGCAATTCAGTGGTTTCCCGGGCATATGCACCTGACGCGCAAGGCAATTGCCGAGCGCATCAAGGACATTGATGTGGTGATCGAACTGCTCGATGCGCGCCTGCCCGGCAGCAGCGCCAACCCCATGTTGGCCGAAATGACCAAGGGCAAACCAGCGCTCAAGGTGCTGAACAAGCAGGATCTGGCCGACCCCGAGCGCACGGCGCTATGGCTGGCGCATTTCAATGCCCAAAGCGCCGTGCAGGCGCTGCCGCTGGACGCCAGCATGAGCACACCGGCCCGCGCGCTCGTGAATGCCTGCCACGCGCTGGCACCCAACCGCGGTGGCATGGCCAAGCCGATGCGGGTGCTGATTTGCGGCATTCCCAATGTGGGCAAGTCCACGCTGATTAACACCCTGAAGGGCAAGCGTGCGGCCAAGACTGGCGACGAAGCCGGTGTGACCAAGCTGGAGCAACGCATCACCATTGCCGACGACTTTTATCTGTACGACACACCGGGCGTACTGTGGCCGCGCATCATCGTCGCCAAGAGCGGCTACAACCTGGCCGCCAGCGGTGCGGTGGGGCGCAATGCGTTTGACGACGAGGAAGTGGCGCTGGAACTGCTGGACTATGTGCGCCAGCACTACGCCCCGGCGCTGGAGGTGCGCTACAAGCTGGCGGGTATCGCCGGGCAAACCGATGAACAGTTGCTGGACGCGATTGGCCGCAAGCGCGGTGCCCTGCGCAGCGGCGGTCGGGTTGACACCACCAAGGCGGCCGAGATTGTGATTCACGACTTTCGCGCAGGTGCCATGGGCCGCATGACGTTGGAAACACCCGAAGAGTTTTCTGTGTGGCTACAGGCGGGCGAAAAGCTCGACGCTGAGCGCCAAGTCAAGAAAGACGCGATTGAAGAGGCCCGTCTGATCCGGCTGAAAAAGATTCCGCGCCCGCCCAAGCCGCGCGAGCCTGCCTATGAAAGAGGCAGCCAGCGCGACGACCCCAGCGACGAACCCAGCGACTAAGGCTGTGGCCGCGCCATGTGCACCAACTACGTTCCATCGGCCCGGCAGGAAATAGCGGCCCTTCGACTGGGCGTGCAGGACATGCCGCACGAAACCTGGCCCGATGAGATTTATCCGGGTTATGCAGCGCCGGTATTGGTCCGGGGCGAGGGCGATGCGGTGCTGTGCCGTGTGGCGCAATTCGGACTGATTCCACGCTGGTGCAAAGACGCCCATCAGGCGACCGACATCAGCCGCAAGACCTACAACGCGCGCAGCGAAACCGCTGCTGAAAAACCGAGTTATCGCGGCCCCTGGCACCAGCGCCAATGGGCCCTGGCACCGATGCAAAGCTACTTTGACCCGTGTTGGGAAGACGCCGCCCACAACGGCGGCCGTGCCGTGCGCTGGCAAATGGGCATGGCCGATGGCAGCCCATTTGCGGTGGCGGGTTTGTGGGAACAATGGGTGCAGCCTCAGGACGGTGTCATTACCCACAGCTTTACCCTGCTGACGGTGAATGCCGATGGCCACGCCATCATGGGACGTATGCACCGCCCCGGCGATGAAAAGCGCATGCCGGTCATCATCCGTCCGCCGGATTACGCTGCCTGGTTGCAGGCCAGCCCGCAGCAGGCGCTGGGCTTTATGCAGCCCTTTGACGCACGAGGTATGTCGGCCCAACCGGCGCCCAAGGCCTTGCCCGTTCGGTCACCTCAAAAAGATTCCACGCCGCAGAATTTGTCGCTTTTCTAGGTTTTTGTTTCGCCTTCAGAGGGCTTGGCTTGCCAGATGCATGCGTAAACTGGGAATGTACGGTCGTTGACACAAGTCAAAACTGTGCGGGTTAGTTAGGTAGATGATGACTCCATCAACACTTCACAAAAAGAGGCATTTATGTTCAAGAACATTCTTCTGGCGACCGACGGATCTGCTGCTTCTGCCCATGCGGCCAAGTTGGCCGTCAGCATGGCCCGCATCCATGGTGCAACGCTAACCGCACTGTATGTGTCCGACCCGTACCCCTACCTGGGCGTTGGCGAGGTCAACCCGATGGGTTACCAGGCCTATTCGGCCGCAGCGCAACAACACGCCGCCGAGGCCCATGCGCAAGTGGATGCGCTGTGCAAGGTGGACGGCCCGGTTATTGAATTGCAAGCCCGTCTGGTGGAAGACGTGGCGGCTGCCAGCGGCATTGTCGAAAGCGCCAAGGAACTGGGTTGCGACCTGATCATCATGGGCTCGCACGGCCGTACCGGCATTGCGCGCCTGATGCTGGGCAGCGTGGCTACCAAGGTGGTGGCCGAGTCCAGCGTTCCGGTGCTGGTCACCCGTTAAACCGACTGCGGCAAAAAGGGGCTAGTTCAGCCCCAAGAACTGCGCCAGCGCTGCGCTTTCCATGGCGCCGGCGTTGGTGACCACCTGCCCGGAGGTCGCATTCTTGGCCACGATATAGGGCACCGACTCCACGCCCATGGCGTTGAACAGGTCGGTGTTTTTCTGAATAGCGGCAGCGATGTCATCGGGCACGCTCGATGAGGCCGAGGTTCCGCCGGTGCCAGCCAGAATCGATGCCTCATGGATGGCCATGGCCTCGACCGGATTTGCTGCGGTGAGCAGGGCGGCGCCCTGTGGTGCGCTTTTGGCGCTGATGAACGCAACCGGCATCCAGACAAACTTCACCTTCTTCATCAGCGGCTGCGCCTGTTCCCACAGGTGACCGCAGTGCGGGCATTGCGGGTCAAACAGCACATACACCGTGTTGTTGCTCATGACCGAGCCGGCCACAAAACCCTTGCCATCTTTGGCTAGCACGTCATAGGCGTCGGCCGCTTTGATGCTGCCCTTGGCGGGCTTGTCGGCGGAGGGGGAGCAGGCGCTTAAGCCCGCCACTGTGACTGCGGCACAGGCCAAAGAAATCGAGCGGAGGACGTTGCGGCGCGCGGGGGAGAGGGAATGTGTATTCATGGGAAAAGTATAGGGTTCAAGGCTTCAGGACGTGGCGCGCTGCCAGATCAGCAATAAATTGTTTGCGGGCATTGGCAAACGGCGGGTCAGGTGCAGCCCGGCGCGTTGCGCCTCGGCTTCCACGGCTTCACGCCGGCGCAGACCCCAGGTCGGGTTCTCGGCGCGAAGGCTTTGGTCAAAAGCCAGGTTGCCGGGTGTGGTCTTCACCCCATCTTCCAGATAGGGGCCATAGGTGATCAGCCTGCCGCTCGGCGCTAGATGCTGGGCGCTGAGCTGCATGAGCGCGGTGCAGGTAGCCCACGGCGCAATGTGAATCATGTTGGCGCAATACACCACGTCAAACACGGCCGAGTCCGATAGCCAAGGGCGTTGCAATACATCCAGCTTGAGCGGCGGGTGCACGTTGTGGAGTCCGGCCTGTGCCGTGCGCTCCGCAATGCTGTGCAGCGCGTCGGCATGGGTGTCGGTGGGCTGCCATTGCCAGGCGGGCAAGTGCTGGGCAAACCAGGTGATGTGCTGGCCTGTGCCGGATGCAATTTCCAGCACAGAACCGGTTGGCGGCAGCTCGGATTGCAGGGCTTGCAGAATCGGTTGCTTGTTGCGATCGGCGGCAGCACTAAAGGCGGGGGCTTGCATGGGGCTTTAAAGGTCGATGGCGTAGCGTGCCAGCATTTCTTCCTGCGTCTCGGCCGGAATGTCGCCACCAATCTGGTCCTTCATCATCTCGCCCATGGACGGCATGACCGAGCGTTGCACCTGGCGCGAGGCGTCCCACAAAGCCGAACGCATCAGGGCCTTGCCGCAATGCAGGTAGGCCGCTTGCACCGTGACACGAATGGCCAGCTTGGGTGTGCGTTTGGCGTCGGCACAACGGGCCAAATCGTCCGGGGCGGTCGACAGCACGGCCGTTCCGTTAACGCGCAGGGTTTCATCGATCCCGGGGACCAAAAATAGCAGGCCCACACGCCCGGTTTGCACGATGTTTTCAAGCGTATCGAGTCGATTGTTTCCCGGTGCGTCCGGAATCAACAGGGTGTTGTCATCCAGTACCGCCACAAATCCGGGTGTCCCGCCACGCGGGGAGGCGTCCAGACATAACTGGTTGTCAGTGCTGGCGACCACTACCAAGGGGGATAGCGAAATAAAGCGGGTGCAGTGCGCATCCAGCCTTGGCAGTTGCTTTTTCACCGAACGCTCGCGGGCCGGTGGGTAGAGCGCACGCAAGTCAGCGATGGAATGGATTTGCATGGAACCTCCCGCGTTGGGTTGGGCGACTAAATGTCCTGTTCGGTCGGCTTTTGCCGCACCTGACGGTGGCCGTGTTTGGACAGAATTTCAACGTAAAACTGCGAACCCTGGCTCTTCACCAGCGCGTCAATCAGCGGAATCAATTCAGCGATATGGGCCACGGAGGCAGTTTCCGGCGTGGTGCCAAAGCGGCAGTCAAAGTCCCAGAAGTCCACGCCATTGGGCAATTCGCGGCGGCGCTCCCGTTTGATGTATTTGCGAATTTCGTGCTTGGTGGCTTCCAGCAAACGCTCGGGGTTTTTGCCCTCGACTTGGAGGGGGAATGTTTTTTTCATGGGGCTTTCCTTAAGCGGCGATGATACGGCCCATGCAAGCCCACCGCGCCACCCCCGACAAAGACGCCATCGCCCTGCTGCCCCCGTTTGAACGGCTGGGGCTGGACCGCATCAGTCTGGTGAGCACAGCCGAGCAGGCACATGCTGCTGCCACGGCGCTGTGCCGGGCAAGCGCCTGGGGCTTCGATACCGAGTCCAAGCCGACCTTCCGGGTCGGCGAAGTGTCGGACGGGCCGCACATTCTTCAACTGGCCACCGCCACGCATGCCTGGGTTTTTCAGTTGCATGAGCCGGGTTGCCGGGCCGTGGCCGCCGACTTGCTGGCGCGGGGCGGCATCGTGAAGGCCGGATTCGGCTTGGGTGATGACCGCAAACGCATTCTGCACAAACTGGGCATTGAGCCGCAGGGCGTGTTGGAGCTCAACACCGTGTTCCGGGAACGTGGCTACCGCAAGGACATGGGCGTAAAGGGGGCGGTGGCAGTGCTGTTTAACCAGCGTTTCATCAAGTCCAAAAAGGCGGCCACCAGCAATTGGGCCCAACCCCGCCTGACCGAAGCACAGTTGGTGTACGCCGCCAATGATGCCTATGCGGCCATCCGGGTCTGGGAGATGCTTCAGGATGCCTAAACATTCTGCAACTCCCATCCTGCAGGGTATTGTTCTGGCTGGTTTGTGTGGCGTGGGAGCATCTTTTGCCGGCACAAGTCATAACGACCGATGGGCCGACCGAGAAGCGGTGATTTACACGCCCACCCGCATGCCCGCGTTCGGCTCGCGTGAACTGGTGGTGGTGTTGCATGGCGGCCTGGGAAACGCACAGCGAATAGCTGAACAGCGGTCCGAGAGCGGCCTCAATTTCAATGCACTGGCTGACGCCGGAGGTTTTGTGGTGGCCTATTTGAACGGCACGCCGGTTGCGCGCGGCTTGTCCCAGCAGCGACTGGGTTGGAATGCGGGTACCTGCTGCGGTGTTCCAGCCAGTACGCAGCGCGATGACGTGGCGTACGTCCAGTCGGCGGTGAAGGAAATCGCGGCCCATTACGGCGTGGATATTCAGCGTGTTTTTGGAGTGGGCCACTCCAATGGCGCCATGATGACGCAGCGATTGATGTGCGAGACCGGTTTGTATGTGGCTGCCGTGGCGGTATCCGGTGGACTTGAAAATGGCGCTGAAAAATGCCCTTCGGCCCGAGGAAAGAACATCATGGGGCTGCATGGCGAACAGGACCACAATGTGCCGGTCGAAGGTGGCCGTGGCAGGGGCTTGTCCCGTGTTGATTTCCGCTCAGAAAGTGATACCGCCCGGGTCTGGAAGGAGTCTGGTGTCAATTACCTGCTGCAAGTCATTCCACGGGCCGAGCACGCGGTGGAGTCATTGGACACCGAGATACGGGCGCAAGAGGGCATCAGTCTGGCCCAGAAAGTGGTTCGCTTTTTCGGACTACCGGTCGGCCCGTAGCCCCTCAGCGCGGCAAATTCTGCTGCACCCAACGCAAGATATCGCCGGATCCCATGGCGCCTGCCTGGCGTGCCACCTCGCGACCATTCACGAAAAGGGCCAATGTCGGGATGCTGCGGATCTGGTAGCGCGCGCCCAGGTTCTGGTGGGCCTCGGTGTCCACCTTGGCGACGCGAATGCGCGGTTCCAACTGGCTGGTCGCCTGTACATAAGCCGGTGCCATCTGACGGCATGGGCCGCACCAGGGTGCCCAAAAGTCCACCAGAACCGGGATGTGGCTGCGACCTATGTGCTTGTCAAAGGCGGCCTCATCCAGTGAGACCGGCTGGCCGGTAAAGAGTGGCTTTTTGCATTGCCCGCAATCGGGCGCGGAGCCGAGTTGGTCCGTGCGGACCCGGTTGGTGGTGTGGCAATGCGGGCAGACGATGTGCAGGGATTCAGTCATGCTGAATAGCTGGTGGCGCCGTGCCTAAATTTCAAGGCCGGAGCGCTTTAGTGCGTGATGAATTCGTAGGCCACTTCTTCGCTCTCCACCATGTCGAGGATGTCGTTGAGCTGGTCTTCGTCGTCGGTGCTGGACCAGGTTTCTTCGGGATCGGTCGTGAACAGTGGCTCGATGGCCACGTCCAGAAACTGGCCATCGGGCAGCTTCAGGACCGGCGTGCCTTCGGATGTTTCAACCAGTTCCCAGTCATCGGGAACGGACATTTCGAGCTTGATGGTGACGTGTAGTTTTTTCATGAATTTCTCGCAATTGGTGGCGTGGAGCGTAACCGATCACCGTGTCAAAACCACGACGGGGGCGCACCATAATGCTGCCTTTGCCGCCCGGCGGCTATTTCACGCAGACCACGTCCACCATGTCCTTCACCCGCTTTTATCCCATTGGAATCCCCGGCCGGCCATGGGGCCCTGAAGAGGTCGCCCAGTGGCGCGCACGCCAGGTGCGACAGCGCAGCTATGCCGACGATGTGCTGCGCCCGGTAGAGGCACTGCGCGGTGCGTTTGACGTGGCGCCGTATGGCGAAGTTGTTTATGGCGAAGAGCGTTTTGCGCTGTTGGTTTTGCGTAGCAAGCAGTGGCAGGCGGACCTGCCCACGGCTCTGATCACGGGTGGTGTGCACGGCTACGAGACCAGCGGCGTGCATGGTGCGTTGCGCTTTGCGCAAGAGGCTGCAGCGGGGTTTGCCGGCCGGGTGAACCTGCTGATCGCACCCTGCGTGAGCCCCTGGGCCTATGAGCGCATTCAGCGCTGGAACTTTGACGCGGTAGATCCCAACCGGTCTTTCCTTCAGCCCTGCCCGGCGCAAGAGTCGGCAGCCCTTATGCAGTGGGTGATGCCCTTACACGGCCGCTTTGCGGTGCACATCGATTTGCATGAAACCACCGACACCGACGAGTCCGAATACCGTCCGGCAGTGGCCGCGCGCGACGGCAAGCCCTTCACCTCCTGCGTGATTCCCGATGGCTTTTATCTGGTAGACGACAGCGAAAATCCGCAACCCGCGTTTCAGCACGCCATCATCGACGCGGTCCAGCGCGTGACGCACATCGCCCCCACCGATGCAAACGGCTGGATCGTCGATTCGCCCGCCGTGGCCCCCGGCGTTATTCACTACGCCATGCGCGAACTCGGGCTTTGCGCGGGCATCAGCGGTGCCCGCTACACGACCACCACCGAGGTCTACCCGGACAGCGCACGTGCCACGCCAACGCAGTGCATTGCCGCCCAGATGGCGGCGGTGTGTGCCGGGCTGGAGTTTTTGTTGGCGAAGGGCTAGCTCAGCCCAAACCGCGAATCAGCGTCTTCACCTTGGTGGTGATGATGTCCACCGCGGGCCCATTGGCGCCGTGCGGCAGGATCACATCGGCATGGCGTTTGGTGGGTTCAATGAACTGCTTGTGCATGGGGCGCACCGTGTCCATGTACTGGTTGATCACGCTCTCAGTGCTGCGTCCGCGCTCCGACATATCGCGCTGCAGGCGGCGGATAAAGCGTACGTCGGCGGCCGTATCCACATAAATCTTGAGTGACATCATCCGCCGTAGGTCGGCGTCGAACAAGGCAAACAAGCCTTCCACCACGATGACCGGAGCGGGACTAACGGCAACCGTCTCGCTGGAGCGGTTGTCCTGCGTAAAGTCGTAACGCGGCATGGCAATGGCCTCGCCCCGGCAAAGGGCCTGCAGGTGCTGAACCATCAACGGCCAGTCAAACGCCTGCGGGTGGTCGTAATTGGTCTTGCGCCGCTCATCGCGGGCCAGGTGCGACTGGTCGAGGTAATAGTCGTCCTGGTAAACCACTGAGGCCATGTCCGGCCCGATCGACTCCAGCACCTGCCTCGTCACTGTGGACTTGCCACTGCCGCTGCCACCGGCTACGCCGATGACGAAGGGTTGCTTACTGGATGGGCTCATGGGGAAGAGGTGGCGTGGCTGGGCTAAAACGACGACCCGGGTTCGCTCAAAAAAGCCAATTCTTCGGCCGTCGCGGTGCGGCCCAGAATGGCGTTGCGGTGAGGGAAGCGGCCGAAGCGGTCGATGATTTCCTTGTGGCGCAACTCAAAGTTCAGATTGCCTTCCATGCCTGGCTGCGAGAAAAGCGCCACCGCTTGGGCATGCACCAGGCTTGACTCGCTGTGCATGTAGGGCATGTAGGCAAAACTGCGCTGCGCCAGAGGCAGACTGCGATCCTTCCCACTGGCTACCAGTTCTTGAGCCAACGCCAAGGCCAGTGCGTCTTGCGCAAAGGCATGCGGCGTGTCGCGGTACACATTGCGCGAGAACTGGTCCAGTACAATGATTTCCGCCAGACGTCCTTCTGGCGTACTGCGCCAGCCAAATAGTTCACACCGTGCCGCGGCCTCCAGCGTGGAGCCAAAGCGGACGCGGATGGCTTCATCCAGCGCAACGTCCTTGGCGAAATGCTTCTGCGGCGTCAGTTCTTCAAACCAGAACTGGAGGACGGTTTGGGCTTGCATGGTTTGACAGGAAGATAGGGCTCTACTTGCCCCAAGAATCCTTCAACCCCACCGCCAGGTTAAACACCGGCTTGCCGGCCTGGTGGTCCAGGCGGTCCGCCACAAAGTAGCCGTGCCGCTCGAACTGGAACTTGTCGTCGGGCTGGGCGTTGGCAAGGGAAGGTTCCACGATGGCCGTGATGACCTTCAGGCTGTTGGGGTTCAGGCTCTCGATAAAGTCCTTGCCGCCCGCATCGGGTTGGGCGTCGCTGAACAGGCGGTCGTACAGGCGCACTTCGGCGTTTACACCATCGGCTACGCCCACCCAGGTAATGGCGGCTTTGGCCTTGACGCTGTCGGCACCGGGGGTGCCGCTCTTGGTATCCGCGATGACTTTGGCGTGTACTTCGGTGATCTGGCCTGCGGCGTCTTTGGCGCAGCCGGTGCATTCGATCACGTAGCCTCCTTTGAGGCGAACGATGTTGCCGGGGAACAGGCGCTTGTAGCCCTTGGGCGGAACTTCTTCGAAGTCCTCGCGCTCAATCCAAACTTCTTTGCCAATCTTGAACACGCGGTCTGCGGGTGGAGTCTGGCCCTCGGCGATGGCCGAGTGGGGCAGGGCGGGTTGGGTGCAGGCTTCCAGGTAGCCGTCCGAGCCAAACACTTCGGCCCAGTTGGTCAGCACCAGTTTCACAGGATTGAGCACGGCAAAGCCGCGGTGCGCCTTGTTTTCCAGATCCTCGCGCAGGCAACCTTCCAGCGTGGAGTAGTCAATCCAGCTATCGCTCTTGGTTACGCCGATGCGTTCAGCAAAGGCTTGCAGGCTGGCCGGTGTGTAGCCCCGGCGGCGCAGTCCGACGATGGTTGGCATGCGCGGATCGTCCCAGCCGCTCACCCGGTGGTCGTACACCAGTTGGGCCAGCTTGCGTTTGCTGGTGATGACATAAGTGAGGTTCAGGCGGGCAAACTCATATTGTTTGGGCGGGGGGCTAGCCAACAAGCCACCTTCGCACAGGCGGTCCATCAACCAGTCGTAAAACGGCCGCTGGTCTTCGAATTCCAGGGTACAGATGCTGTGCGTGATCTGTTCCAGTGCGTCTTCAATCGGGTGCGCATAGGTGTACATCGGATAGATGCACCAGGTGTCGCCCGTGTTGTGGTGCGTGGCGCGGCGGATGCGGTAAATGGCCGGATCGCGCATATTGATGTTGGGGCTGGCCATGTCGATCCTGGCGCGCAAAACCATGCTGCCGTCTTCATGCTTGCCATCGCGCATTTCGCGAAAACGCGCCAGGTTCTCAGTGGGCGTGCGGCTGCGGAACGGGCTGTCCACACCGGGTTTGCCAAAGTCGCCCCGGTTGACACGCATTTGTTCGGCGGTTTGCTCGTCCACATAGGCGTGGCCGGCTTCAATCAGGTACTCCGCCGCACGGTACATGAAGCCAAAGTAGTCGCTGGCCTGGTAGGGCGCGTCATTACCTGGCTGGCTCCAGCTAAAGCCCAGCCATTGCACGGCATCGATGATGCTGTTGACGTACTCGGTGTCTTCTTTTTCGGGGTTGGTGTCGTCAAAGCGCAGGTGGCACACGCCACCGTAGTCACGCGCCAGGCCGAAGTTGATGCAGATGCTCTTGGCGTGACCCACATGCAGGTAGCCGTTGGGCTCGGGCGGAAAGCGGGTGCGGATCTTGGCGGGGTCGGGTTGGCCCGCAGCGTGGTGGGCTGCGTCACCGGGGCTGCCGGCCCAGCGGCGGTTGGCGTAGGTGCCCTTGTCCAGATCGGACTCGATGATCTGGCGGAGAAAGTTGCTGGGTTTAACGGCTTCGGGCGCAGCGTTCGCTGCGGCTTTGGTATTGGTCGGAGGATTACTCATGCGGTCGATTTTAGACGTGCATAAAAAAAGCGCACCGGAGTGCGCTTCTCGGAAGAGGGCAACTTACATTGCCCGCTTGCTGGACCCGAAATTAACGGATCACAGCCAGTTCTTCCAGCTTGCCGCCCTTGATGGTCTTCAGGGTCAGAGCACCACCAATGATGTCGCCCTTGCCGTCAAAGCCGATAGAGCCGGTCACGCCTTGGAAGTCCTTGGTGGCTGCCAGTGCAGGCAGGTACTTGGCGGGGTCGGAAGAACCGGCCTTGACCATGGCTGCAACCATCAGCTTCACGCTGTCGTACACGTAGGGTGCATACACCTGAACGTCCACACCGAACTTGGCCTTGAACTTCTTGTCGAAGTCGGCCTTGGCGGCTGCGAACTTGCTGCCCTTTTCAACACCACCGGCTTCAGCGCAGAACACTTGGTTGTCGGTAACGGAGTCACCAGCCAGCTTGACCAGCTCGGTGGAGCAGATGCCGTCGCCGCCCAGGAACTTGGCGCTGATGCCCAGAGATTTCATCTGGCGCAGCATGGGGCCAGCAACAGCGTCCATGCCGCCGAAGAACACGACGTCAGGCTTCTTGCCCTTGATGGTGGTCAAGATGGCGTTGAAGTCGGTAGCCTTGTCGGTGGTGTACTCACGAGCAACCACTTGCGCGCCGGCAGCTTCAGCGGCCTTCTTGAACTCTTCAGCCACGCCTTGACCGTAGGCAGTACGGTCGTCGATCACGGCCAGGGTCTTGCCCTTCAGGGTGTTCACAGCGTAACGGCCCAGGGTGCCACCCAGTTGGGTGTCGTCAGCCACCACGCGGAAGGTGGTCTTGAAACCTTGGCGTGTGTACTTGGGGTTGGTAGCAGAGGGAGAGATCTGGGGGATGCCTGCATCGCTGTAGATCTTGGAAGCGGGAATGGAAGTACCCGAGTTCAGGTGACCGACCACGCCGGCAACCTTGGCGTCAGCCAGCTTCTGGGCAACGGCAGTACCTTGCTTGGGATCAGCGCCGTCGTCTTCGGTCATCAGCTTCAGGGTGACCTTTTGGCCACCGATGGTGACACCAGCTGCATTGAGTTCTTCAACGGCCATGATGGCACCGTTTTCGTTGTCCTTACCCAGGTGGGCAATAGCGCCGCTGGTGGGGCCGACGTGGGCGATGGTCACGACGGATTGGGCAAACGCTACGCCAGCGGTAATGGCGAGTACAGCAACAGCTACGGATTTCAGCTTCATGAGTTTCAAACTCCAGTATTTAAGTTAAACAAAAATGTGAATTATGTTTCCACGGTGGGGAACTTAACGCACTTTTTTCCGGTTGGATATAGGGCTTTCGCTTAAGCAAAACCCTAGACCGCCAGTATAAGCAGCATCAAAGCCCCTTCGTAAAGTGGTGACTGCAGGCAATATGTGTGCCACGCCCAATCCCCGTTTTGGGGCAGCTACAGCAAGCTGTCCACAAAGGCATTGATGGCCACTACATCGGGTGGTAGCAGGGTGTAGGGAATCGCTTCCCGGTCCATCACCTCACGCAACCCGCGGTCTACTTCAATGGCCTGCTCTTCTTCCTGGAAGCGACCCGCCCGGACGTAGCGTTTGTCCCCCCGCTCGACCAGCACATTGATGTTGTCGTGCTGCCGGTACCACTCGAGAATCTGGGCGCGGGTCTTATCCACATCGCAGATGTTGGGTTCGTAGGTTTCGTTATAAAAAAGCACTTGGGGCAGTGAGCCCTCGGTGATCAGGAACTGCACCTGGCCATCAATCAGGTTGATCATTTCAAACTGGCGCTGGGCAATGAAGTACTGGTTCTTGAGCACTTCAAAATTCTGTTGCCAGACCAGTGCCTTGGCGTGGTCCGGAATGGTCTCCACGGTCTTGCCGCGCTGGTGCAGGTGCAGCACGATGGCAGCGGCATACATGGACTTGTCGCAGCCCGGGCCGCCAATGATGTTGATCACCTTGGTGGGGTACAGGCGCAGCTTGGTTTCGGGCAGGATGTTGGTGACGTTGGTGTAGCGAATCGTCATACGGAACCCTTCGGCTTGAGATGGAACTTACTTTAAACCGGTTGCAGCAACAAAATGGCTAGAGCAGACCCAGCCACTGGCCCCACACCAACTGGCCCAGATAGCGGCTTGGCAACAGTGTGAACACACCGGCCCCAATGCACGCACCCAGATACAGTTGCTGCATGGTCTGGCGGTGCCGGACGAAGTCGCGCCGCCGCAGGTACAGAAACGCGCCGGTTATGCCGTAGAGCGTGTAGGGAATGAGCAGATGAATCGGCGTGTAGCCCGCCAGATTGGGCAAATTGAAGTCGCGGATAAACAAGGCCGAAATGGCAGTGGCCAGCATCAGGGTGACCCAGGCATAGCCAAAGGCGCGGTGCAGCACCGGCCGTTTGATGGTGCCCAAGCGGGCCCACAAGGCAATCGGCCCGAGCACCAATGCGCCGAGGGCGGCAGCGGTATGAATGGCAATGGTTGGAGTGAGTTGCATGGTCTTCTTGTTGTTTGCGTCTCGGTTGCGGCAACGGTGTCACGCTGCCCATGCCACAGTGTAATGCGAGCATTTGCCGTGATTTTTACCCAAGCTTTACCCGCCAGCGGCCTTTTGCCAGCGGGGTTAAGGGACCGTTTTCTACAATAGCCGCATGAAAAAACGTGTGTGGATTGCAAGCCTGGTGGTACTGGCCATGGCCGCTGGTGGTGGCTATTGGTGGAGCCAGCGCGCCGCTGTGGATGCGGTGAAATACCGCACCGCCAAGATTGAGCGTGGCAACCTGCAGGCCACGGTGGCCGCCAGCGGGGCGGTGAACCCGGTGGCGCTGGTGACGGTGGGCACGCAGGTGAGCGGCCAGATCCGCGACCTGCTGGTGGACTTCAACTCCGAAGTGAAAGCCGGACAGTTGCTGGCCCAGATTGACCCCGAGACGTTTGAATACCGGGTGCGCTCGGCGCAGGCTGACGTGGACGCCGCGCGTGCGGCTGTGGCTACGGCGCAGGCCAACTTGTTGGCGGCGCTGACGCAGGTGTCGCGCGCCCAGGTGGACCTGACCGAGGCGCAGCGCGACCTGGATCGCAAGCAAAGCCTGGTCGAAAAACAGTTCATTGCCCAAAGCGAAGCCGACCGGGCCCGTGCGCTGGTCAACACCAGCCAGGAAGCCCTCAAGGCAGTGCAGGCGCAGGTGGGCGTGGCACAGGCTGGCGTGAAGTCCGCACAGGCCAGTGTGGCGCAGCGCGAAGCGGCGCTGGCACAGGCTCGCATTGATTTGGCCCGCACGCGCATTACCTCGCCCGTCAACGGCATCGTGATCAAGCGCGCCATCGAGCGCGGCCAGACTGTGGCGGCCAGTTTGCAGGCACCCGAGTTGTTCATCATTGCGCAGAACCTGCGGGACATGCAGGTCGATGCAGCCATTGACGAGAGCGATGTGGGCCGCATTCGCACCGGACAAAAAGCCAGCTTTAGCGTGGACGCTTTTCCGGGCCAGAGTTTTGAAGGCCAGATCAAGCAGGTGCGCAAATCCGCGACCAATGTGGCCAATGTGGTGACCTATGTGGCGGTAGTAGGCTTTTCCAATACCGAAGGCAAGTTGCTACCGGGCATGACCGCCAATGTGAAGGTCATTACCGAAGAACGGCAGGATGTGCTCAAGGTGCCCAACGGTGCCTTGCGCGTGCGCATTGCGGGCGTGGAGCCGGCAGCAAAGAGTCCGGTGGGTGTGGCGTCCGGTCCTGACAAGACCGCGTCGGCGGCCGGTACGGGTGCCATGGGCGCGCACACAGCCCAATCGGCTGGCGGTGAGATGGCGCGCAACGCCATGCGTGGCCGCATTTATGTACTCGATGCCGATGGCAAACCCAAGGCGCTATCTGTGCGCGTGGGCGTCAGCGATGGCAGCATGACCGAACTCCTGCCCGGACGTGCCGATCCACCCGAATGGAAAGAAGGCAGCGAAGTGATTGTGGGAACCCCGTCTGGTACGGGCGGCGGCGCGATGCCCAAACCCGGCGGCCCGCGTCCGCCGTTCTGACGCGCCATGACCCAAACCCCGAGCGTGCTGATTCAGGCACGCAATATCACCAAAACCTATTGGATGGGAACCCCCGCGCAGCACCGCGCGGGAGAAGGCCAGACCGTGCAGGCCCTGCGCGATGTGTCGCTGGACATCGCGGCCGGCGACTTCGTGGCCATCATGGGCGCATCGGGTTCGGGCAAGTCCACGCTGATGAATATTCTGGGTTGCCTGGACCTGCCCACCTCCGGTACTTATCACCTGGCCGGTGAGGCGGTGGAAGCCATGGGACAGGACCAGTTGGCCTCCATTCGCAACCGTCGTATCGGTTTTGTTTTTCAGCAGTTCAATTTGCTTCCACGCACCTCGGCCCTGGAGAACGTGGAACTGCCGATGGTTTACAGCGGCATCAAGGCCGCAGAGCGCCGCGCGCGTGCAAGACTAGCACTGGAGCGCGTGGGCCTGGGCGAGCGAATGAACCATACCCCGGCCGAACTTTCGGGCGGGCAGCAGCAGCGGGTGGCGATTGCCCGTGCGCTGGTGAATCAGCCGCAGTTAATTCTTGCGGATGAGCCCACCGGCGCACTGGATTCGCAAACCAGCGAAGACATCATGCGGTTGCTGACCGAACTCAACCAGCAGGGCATCACGGTGGTGCTGGTCACGCACGAGTCCGACATTGCCGCCTGGGCGCGGCGCAAACTGGTGTTCAAGGATGGCCAAATGGCGCAGGACAGCGCGGGAGCTTTGGCATGAACGCCATGGCTGCGCTGCGCAGCGCCCTGCGTGCCTTGGGTGCCAACGCTTTGCGCAGCGTGCTGACCATGCTGGGCATCATCATCGGCGTGGCGGCGGTGATCACCATGATTGCGGTGGGGCGGGGAGCGACCGACCGGGTGCAGGAGCAGATGAAAGGCCTTGGCTCCAACATCATGCTGGTCATGCCGGGGGGCGTGTCGCAAGCGGGGGTCCGCCTGGGTGCGCAAACGCGCCAGCGCCTGACCGAAGAAGACGCCACCGCCATTGCCGTGGAAATTCCCGAGGTGCAAGTGGCCGCGCCCACTTCCCGCACCAGCGGGCAATTGGTTTATGGCAATACCAATTGGGGAACCAGCATCATCGGCGTCAACAACGACTACCTGGAAGCACGTGACTGGCCGCTGGCCAGTGGTCGCATGTTTGATGCGGCCGAGCTGGCGGGTTCGGCCAAGGTGGCGTGGATTGGCAGCACGGTGGCACGCGAGCTGTTTGGCGAGCAGGACCCGGTGGAGCAGATGGTGCGCGTGCGCAATATTCCGATGACGGTGATCGGCGTGCTGGCACCCAAGGGGCAGAACTCCATGGGGCAGGATCAGGACGACGCCATCATGGTGCCCTTGAGCACACTGCGCAACCGCATCTGGGGTGGCGACGCCACCAGCCGCCTGAAGCGGGTGGGCGCTATTTCGGTCAAGGTGCGCGACGGGCAGGACATGAAAGCCGTAGAGACCAGCGTTCAGGACCTGCTGCGCCAGCGCTTCAAGGTGCCCCCCGGCGGAGAAGACCCGTTTGTGGTGAAAAACCTGACCGAAATTTTGCAGGCGCAGGAAGAGTCGAGCCGGGTCATGACCTTGCTGCTGGCCGCTGTGGCCGGCATCAGCCTCCTGATTGGTGGCATTGGCATCATGAACATCATGCTGGTCAGCGTGACCGAGCGCACCCGTGAGATCGGTTTGCGCATGGCGGTGGGAGCCCGCGGGCGCGACATTCTTGCGCAGTTCCTGATTGAGGCGGTCACGCTCAGCCTGATTGGGGGTGCCATCGGCGTGGCGTTGGGGGCCGCAGCGACCTGGGGCGTCGGGCGCTTTGCCGAATGGCAGGTGAGTCTGAGTGCCGGTTCGGTTTTTCTGGCGGTGGGTTTTTCGGGTTTTGTGGGCGTGTTCTTTGGTTTTTACCCGGCACGACGGGCCTCTAAACTACTGCCCATACAAGCGTTGCGATACGAATAATTTTGGGAGTGAATTTTGGATATTGTTTTGTTGCTCAAGGCGGCCGTCATGGGCATCGTGGAAGGGTTGACCGAGTTTTTACCCATTTCCAGCACCGGCCATTTGATTCTGGCAGGCGCCCTCATGGGCATGCATGATGAAAAGGGCAAGGTCTTTGAAATCGCCATCCAGACCGGCGCCATTCTGGCGGTCATCCTCATCTACTGGGAAAGAATCCGCAGCACGCTGGTGGGCCTGGGCAGCAGCCGGCGCGCGCAGCGCTTTGCTGCCAATGTGATCATCGGCTTTCTGCCGGCCGGCATTGTGGGCCTCACGGTCTACAAGGCGATCAAGGAGCATTTGTTCAATCCGGGCGTGGTGGCTGGCGCGTTCATCGTGGGCGGCCTGATCATTTTGTGGGTCGAAAAGTGGGCCAAGCCCGAAGTGCGGATCCGCGATATTGACGACATGTCGGGGCTGGACGCACTCAAGGTCGGCCTGGTGCAGTGCCTGGGCATGATTCCCGGCACCAGCCGCAGTGGTGCCACCATCATTGGCGGGATGTTGCTGGGCCTGTCGCGCAAGGTGGCGGCCGAGTTTTCGTTCTTTCTGGCGATTCCCACACTGGTGGGCGCTGGGGCTTACAGCCTTTACAAAGAGCGCGCCCTGCTAAGCGCCGCCGACTTGCCGCTGTTTGGCGTGGGTTTTGTGGTGTCGTTTATTGCCGCGTGGCTGTGTATTCGCTGGCTTCTGCAGTTCATCGCCAACAACAGCTTTGTAGGTTTTGCGTACTACCGAATCGCGTTTGGACTTGTCGTGCTGCTCACGGCCCACTTCAACTGGGTTCAATGGTCGGCGTGATCCGTAGAGCAGCTAGCGGCAGAGCGCCCTGCTCCGTGTCCCCCGCCCGCTGAAGCGGGCTCCTCCTTTACCTGCGCAGGACGCCCTACCGCCAGCCACTCTACTCTTTGGTGGTTGGCGACATGGAGCAGAACGCTCTGCCTCCCCGTTGCCTACGCCAAAGAAGAAGCCATCGAACGAATGGCCTCCTCAATGGCCGCCGCGGTTTCTACCGGACGTTCCATCGGGAACAAGTGGCTGCCATCCAGCATGGTGACGCGGCCCTTGGCAACGCGGTTGGTTAGCAGCATGCCGACCTGGCGCATTTCGGCAGAGTCGGTTCCGCCAATAAAGTGCACCGGGCACTGCAGCGGATGTTTCTTGAGCTGACGCTCCAGGTTGTGCGGCAGGCCGTTGTAGATGGCGGTTTCCACGTCGCGGTCAAACGCCAGAAAGCGCTTGCCGTCGCGCTCCTCGGTGCCATACGTTACGTAGTCGCGCAATACCTGCTCGTCCCACTGCGCAAAGGCTTTTTTGGGCCGGAAGTGCGCGAAGGCCTCGTCGATGCTGGCCCAACTGTTGCGACGGCGTTTGCTCACCGCTCCAGGCGAGAAAGATCCCACCAGCCCGGTGTGTTTGGCCACGCTCAGAGCGTGCGACTTCCAGCCGCCCAGAATGGGCGAGTCAATCAGCACCAGTCCTTTCACCAACTGGGGTAGGCGCATAGCCGTCATCAGGCTCAGGTAGCCGCCCAGTGAATGTCCTGCCAGCCACACCGGCTGCCCGGCCTTGTCGGCTTCCTGGGTGGTGAATTCGCACAACTGCTGCACCAGTTTGGGCCAGTTGCTGGTGACCGGGTAGGCCGGGTCATGGCCAAACTTTTCGATCGCCTTGACCGTAAACCCGCGCCCACGCAGGCTGCGAAACAGCACCCGGTAGGTGCTGGCTGGAAAGCTGTTGGCGTGCGAAAAAATGATCATGGACTCAGGGCTTAGATCAGGCGCTCGTCGGGGGTGCTGATTTTCTTCAGGGGCAGGCTGCGTTCCGAGGCCACGATCAGCGGTACTTCGGTTGGGTGGCCGTCCCAAGCCGGGTCTTCAATGCTGTCAAACACCTCGCGCAACTTCTGGCCCCAGCTACCGTGCAGCATCTTGAAGTACGGGTTGTTCTCGTCAATGCAAACCACCTTGTCGGAATGGAAGGTGTTGGCGTCATAAATCACCATGTCCAGCGGCAGGCCGACCGACAGGTTCGATTTGAGCGTGGAGTCCATCGACACCAGCGCGCACTTGGCGGCTTCGTCCAACGGGGTCTTGGGGGTAATTACGCGGTCCAGCACCGGCTTGCCGTACTTGGACTCGCCGACCTGGAAGTAGGGCGTCTCGGGCGTGGCTTCAATGAAATTGCCGGCGGAATACACCTGAAACAGGCGCATGCCTTCCCCATTGATCTGGCCGCCGAAAATCAGCGACACATTGAAATCCACGCCGCTTTGTTTGAGCGAAGCAGCGTCGCGGTCGTACACCTTGCGAATGGCCGAACCCAGTACCCGGGCGGCGTCAAACATGCTTTTGGCATTCCAGATGGTGATGCCGTCTTCGTCTGCATCGTTCTCCTTTAGCCGCTCCACTTGCAGGATTTCGCGCACGGATTGCGAGATGCTCAGGTTGCCGGCCGACAGCAGCACCATAAAGCGGTCGTCGGCCTTTTCGTACACGATCATCTTGCGGAAGGTGCTGATCTGGTCGAGCCCGGCATTGGTGCGGGAATCGGAGAGGAACACCAGACCGGCGTTGAGTTTGATGGCGACGCAATAAGTCATTTTTCTTGGGGTTGCGGGTAAAGCTAAGAGTGTAAATGGCGCGGCAGGCCCGGCCTTGAGGCAAGAAATGAAGGTCGACTTTCATTATTTTCTTTGGGTTGCCCATGCGCCTGCGGCGTCCTACGATTGCAACTAGGGAATGCCGCGTGCCAGCGGCAAGTTAGAGGGAGGAAAAAAGTCATGGTCGCAAAAGACCCACACCAAGGAAAAGTCATTGCCGATGCCGCAAACACTTTGGCAGCCGGTATCAACCAAACTGCGCTGAAAGAGCGCCTCTGGAATATTGCCCAGAATGCATTGGGCGCGGAAACCTGCCCAGCCACTCGCAGCGATGCGTTGCATATGGTGCAGACCGAGCTGTGCACCCTTTGCAAGGAGCAGCAACTCATTGCATGCGGCGGTTACCACAATGAAGATTGCGACCTGGTGCACATTGTCACGGCAGGCAAACGACCTGAAGGCATGCGATAGGCCCGCCCAAAGCCTTCACTAGGCCTTGGCGGTCAGGCCCTTCAGCACATACAAAGCTTCCAGCGCTTCGCGCGGGCTCATGGCGTCCGGGTTCAGGGCGCTGACGGCCAGCTCCACCGCCGACGCCGTGGCGACCTCTTGCACCGGCGGCGCGGCAAACAAGTCCACCTGGCGTTGCGACGCGGTGGCCTGCGCCTCCAGTGCCTCCAGCGTGTGCCGTGCCTGATTCAGCACGGCGGCGGGCATGCCGGCCAGGCGCGCCACCTGCACGCCGTAGCTCTTGCTGGCCGGGCCGGGTTCAATGGCGTGCAGAAACACAATGTCGCGGCCCGCTTCGGTGGCGCTCACATGCACGTTGAGCGCGGCGTGGTGGGTGGCCGGGAATTCGGTCAGCTCAAAGTAGTGCGTGGCAAACAGCGTGAACGCCTGGGTCTTGTCGTGCAATTGGGTGGCGATGGCCGAGGCCAGGGCCAGCCCGTCAAAAGTGGAGGTGCCGCGACCGATTTCGTCCATCAGCACCAGACTTTGCGGTGTGGCAGCATGCAAAATTTGTGCGCCCTCGGTCATCTCCAGCATGAAGGTGGACTGCGCATTGGCCAGGTCGTCCGCCGCTCCAATGCGGGTATGAATGGCATCAATCGGCCCCAGTGTGCAGGCGCTGGCCGGCACATAGCTGCCTATGCTTGCCAGCAACACGATCAGCGCCACCTGTCGCATGTAAGTGGACTTACCGCCCATGTTGGGGCCGGTGATGATCTGCATGCGCTGCTTGGCGCCCAGGCGGGTGTCGTTGGCAATGAAGTTACCGCTGCTGAGTTCGGCCAGCCGCGCCTGCACCACCGGGTGCCGGCCCTGGCTGATGTCGATGCAGGGTTGCTCCACAAACTGCGGCGCGCACCAGTCCAGCGTCAGCGCGCGCTCGGTCAGGGCGCACAGGGCATCCAGCGCGGCCAGTGCCTGTGCAGTGCGGGTCAGCATGGGCACAAAGCCCTGCAATTGGTCCAGCACCTGCTCAAAAAGGAACTTTTCACGGGCCAGGGCCCGCTCCTGCGCGCTCAGGGCCTTGTCTTCAAAGGCCTTGAGCTCCGGTGTGATGAAGCGTTCGGCGTTTTTGAGGGTCTGGCGGCGGCGGTAGTCATCGGGCACTTTGTCGGCCTGGCCGGTGCTGACCTCAATGTAGAAGCCATGTACGCGGTTGAACTGGACGCGCAAGTTGGCAATGCCGGTGCGCGCTTTTTCACGAACTTCCAGGTCCAGCAGAAACGCATCGCAGTTGGTCTGAATGCCGCGCAACTCGTCCAGGTCAGCGTCAAAGCCATCGGCAATCACGCCACCGTCGCGCACCAGCGCGGCGGGCTCGGGCGCAATGCTGGCGGCAATCAAGGCGGCACAGTCGGGCGGGCAAGCCATTGCCTGTGACAGGCCACCCAGATCGCCATCTAGCGGCTGCAACTGCTGTGCAAGGCTTTGCGTTTTTTGCAGCGTCAGCAGCAGCGCCACCAGCTCACGCGGACGCACCTGGCGCAGCGCCATGCGGGCGGTGATGCGCTCCACATCGGCGCAGCCCTTGAGCTGCGCGCGCAGGGTTTGCCACAGATTGCTGTGGGGGGCGGTGTGCAGCGTGCGGATGGCGTGCAGGCGGCGGCGCGCTTCTGCGCGGTCGCGTTGCGGCTCCAGCAGCCAACGTTTCAGGGCGCGGCTGCCCATGCCGGTCATACAGGTGTCCAGCAACGAAAACAGGGTGGGGGAGTCTTCGCCGCGCAGGGTTTGGGTAAGTTCCAGGTTGCGCCGGGTGGTGAGGGGCAGGTCGATCAGTGCGTCGTCCCGCTGCACCTGCACGCTGCTGATGTGGGTCAGACGCCGCCCTTGCGTGTGCTCGGCATAGGCCAACAGGGCGGCGGCAGCGGCGTGGGCCAGCGGCAGGTCTTGCGCGTTCCAGGGCGTCAGGCTGGCAGCTTGCAGGGCATCCAGCAGGGTGCGCTGCCCCAGCGCACTGTCGAACTGCCACTCGGGCCGCGCGGTGAGGAACAGCGCCGTGCCATTGCGCATGCGCTTCAAGCGCTCTTCAAAGCTGCCGGTGACGGTGGCGTTGTAGGCCAATTCGCTGGGGGCCACGCGGTTGACCCAGGCGGCCAGTTCGTCGGGCGCGCATTCGGCCAGAAACACAATCCCCTGTGTGACCGACAGCCAGGCCAGGCCGCAGCGGTTGCGCGGGCCCTGGTGCACCGCCATCAGCATCGACTCGGTTTTTTCGTTCAGCAATTCCGAATCGGTAAGGGTGCCGGGTGTCACCACCCGCACCACCTTGCGTTCCACCGGCCCCTTGCCACCGACTTCGCCGACCTGTTCGCAAATGGCCACCGACTCACCCTGGCGGATCAACTTGGCGAGGTAACCCTCCATCGCATGAAACGGCACACCAGCCATCTGGATCGGTTGCCCCGCGCTCTGGCCACGGGTGGTGAGCGTGATGTCGAGCAGGCGCGCCGCTTTCTCGGCGTCGCTGTAAAACATCTCGTAAAAGTCGCCCATGCGGTAGAACAGCAGCGTGTCGGGGTACGCTGACTTGAGGGTCAGGTACTGCTGCATCATCGGCGTGTGAAGCTTGAGGTCGTCGGTCATGGCCCCAAGTTTATAGACGCGGGCCGGGCGCTTCTCTGTGAGAGCGAAGCCCGCAAGTCCCCGACCTTTAAAATGCCCGGCAACTGCCTCACCGGGCAAACTCAAATCCCCCCCTTTACCTGGAGTCACGCTTTGAAAGCTTTGCTTTGGCTTGCCCACGCGATAGACGGCGTCAACGACCGCTTTGCCAGCCTGGCCAAGTGGGCGGTGCTGCTGTCGTGTGTCATCAGTTGCTTGAACGCCGTGGTCCGCTATGTGTTCAACCTCAGTTCCAACGGCTGGCTCGAAATCCAGTGGTACCTTTTTGCCGCCTGCGTCATGCTGGGTGCGGCCCAGGTGCTGCGGGTGAACGAGCACGTACGGGTGGACGTGATTTATGGCCACCTTTCCAGCCGCAAGCAGGTCTGGATCGACTTGCTTGGCATGTTGTTCTTTCTGATGCCGGCCATGCTGACCATGCTGTACTTCTCCGTTCCGCTGTTCCTCAAAATGGCCGTGTCGGGTGAGATGTCGCCCAACGCGGGTGGCCTGATCCGCTGGCCGGCCATGCTGATGCTGCCGCTGGGCTTTTCGCTGGTGCTGTTGCAGGCGGTGGCCGAGGTGATCAAGCGCATCGGCTGGCTGAACCATACCTATGAGATGGACTTTCACTACGAAAGGCCGCTGCAATGACGCTCGAGAATTTCCCGCCCCTGATGTTTCTGGGGCTCATCCTGATCATGCTGATCGGCTTCCCGGTGGCGTTCTCGCTGGCCGCGCTCGGCCTGATCAGTGCGCTGGTGGCGATAGCGCAGGGCTGGTTCCCGGCCTCGTTTTTGTCGAGCCTGCCGCTCAACGTGTTTGGCATTTTGTCCAACGACCTGCTGCTGGCGATTCCGTTTTTCACCCTGATGGGCGCCATTCTGGAAAAGTGCGGCTTGGCCGAGGACATGCTGGATTCGATGGGCCAGTTGTTCGGTCCGATTCGGGGCGGTCTGGGTTACTCGGTGATCATCGTCGGCTTCATTCTCGGGGCGATTACCGGCACCGTGGCCGGCCAGGTGATTGCCATGGCCATGATCTCGCTGCCGGTGATGATGCGTTATGGCTACAACATGCGCTACGCCACCGGCGTGCTGGCGGCGTCCGGCACCATCACCCAACTGGTGCCGCCCTCGCTGGTGCTGGTGGTGCTGGCCGACCAGTTGGGCAAGAGCGTGGGCGATATGTACAAGGGCGCCTGGGGCCCTTCGATGCTGCAAATCATCATCTTTGCGCTCTACACCTTTGTGCTTACCCGCCTGCGCCCCGACTACCTGCCGGGTATACCCAAAGAAGCCCGCACGCTGAACGGCTGGGCGCTGTGGGCCAAGTGCCTGCGCGGCATCATTCCCTCGGCCATCCTCATCTTTGCGGTGCTGGGCAGCATGGGTGGTCTGCCCGGCATCAACACGGCCATTGCCACCCCCACCGAGGCCGGAGCCATGGGCGCGATGGGGGCGGCGATTCTGGCCTTGCTGCACCGACGGCTGGACTGGCCTCTGGTGAAAGAGGCCATGACCGGCACCATGCGTATGACCGCCATGGTGGTGTTCATCCTGATTGGCTCACGCATGTTCTCGCTGGTGTTTCAGGGCGTGGACGGTGGTGTGTGGATCGAACACCTGTTGTCTAACCTGCCCGGCGGGCAGATCGGTTTCCTGATCGTGGTGAACATTTTTGTGTTCTTCCTGGCCTTCTTCCTCGACTTCTTTGAGATCGCCTTCATCATCCTGCCCATGCTGGCCCCCGTGGCCCAAAAACTCGGCATCGACATGGTCTGGTTTGGCGTGCTGCTGTGCGTGAATATGCAGACCAGCTTTATGCACCCGCCGTTTGGCTTTGCCTTGTTTTATCTGCGCGGCATTTCCGACACGCTGTTCAAGAACGGCGCGTTGCCCAGAAAGGTGGAGTCGCGGGACATTTACCTGGGTTCGATCCCCTGGGTAGTGATGCAGCTCATCCTGGTTGTGATCGTGATTTTTGTGCCGCAGACGGTGACGGTGTTCCTCGACAAGGAGCAGGCGATCGACCTCGACAAGGTGCAGATCGAAGCCGTCAGCGATGGCTACCAGGGCAACAGCGCCGAGGAACAAAAGCGCATTGAAGAAATGTTCAAGGACGCCGCCAAGGCGGACGCAGAGGCGGCTGCCAGGGCCGCATCCGAGCCGGCCAGGTAAGTCCACTTAGAAAGTACAGCCCATGCACGCCAGCTATGTTTCCATTCCCAGCCACGATGGCCAGTCATTTGACGCCTACCTGTCGCTGCCGCCCAAGGGGCAGGGCCCCGGCCTGGTGATCCTGCAAGAGATTTGGGGGGTGAACGAACACATTCGCGCCGTGGCCGATCAGTACGCCATGGACGGCTATGTGGTCATGGCGCCCGATGTGTTCTGGCGCCAGCAGCCCCGTGTGGACCTGGGTTATGACGAAGAGGGCAGCAAGTTGGCGCGCCACTACATGGCGAATCTGGACGCGCCCAACACCGTGCTCGACCTGCAGGCGACCGCCAAAGCGCTGCGTGCCCGCCCGGAGGTGAGTGGCAAGGTGGGCGCTGTGGGTTATTGCATGGGCGGCCGCCTGGCCTTTGCGCTGTCTGCTACCGGGACGATTGACGCTGCCGTCTGCTACTACGGCGGCCGCATTCAGGACAACCTGGGCGTGGCCCCGGCGATTGCCGGCCCTATTCTGTTTCATTACGCCGAACTGGATGCGCACATTCCCATGAGTGCGGTCGACTCCGTCAAAGCGGCCTTTGCCGGTCGTAGCAACGCCCAGTTCCATGTGTATCCGGGCGCCGACCACGGCTTTAACTGCTGGGGCCGGCCCATGTACCAGCAGCGCAGCGCCGCACTGGCGCGGGGCCGCACGCTGCAGTGGCTGGCCGAGAACATGGGCTGATGTGGGGCAGGGCTTTCGCACCGACTTGCCGCGCTGGCAACACCTGGTAAGTGCCGATTGGCTGGCAGCCTTGTTGGCTGGGCATGCGGTGCTGGCGCAGCCAGCGCCCGGTTGGCAAATCATTGAGGTTGGCTGCGACGACCTGGAGGCCCACGCGGCCGGCCACATTCCCGGAGCTCGCTACCTGGACACGCAGCAACTGGAGCAGTTGCCGTGCTGGACACAGGTGCCCGACGCAGCGTTGCGCGACCTGCTGGAGCGCCGGGGCATAGGCCCGGATTCCTGCGTCATTCTGGTCGGCCGCAAACCGCTGGCCGCGGCCCGTGCGGCGCATCTGCTGCTGGTTGCCGGAGTCAAGGATGTGCGCCTGCTCGACGCGGGCTTGGCGGCGTGGTGTGACGCTGGCTTTTCCTTGCGGCAGGAAGTCGAAACGACTTCAATCGCCCACCGCCCATGGCAAGGCCCGTTTCCAGCGCAGCCCTCCTATCGAGTGGACTGCGCGCAGGTGCGCTCCATGCTGGCAAGGCCTGATTGCACCGTGGTCAGCATCCGCACCCGAGCCGAGTTTTGGGGTGAAACCTCGGGCTACGACTACATTGCCGCGCGTGGCGAAATCGCCGGAGCGGTGTGGGGCCAGGCCGGGAGCGATGGCGATGCCCACAGCATGTCCCGCTATCAAACGGCGGATGGCCACATGCGCCCGGCCGCTGAGATTGAACGGCTTTGGATGGAGGCCGGACTGCGCCCGAGTCAGCACCTCGTTTTTTACTGTGGCACCGGCTGGCGCGCGTCGATGGCTTTTTTCTATGCCTGGCTGATGGGCTGGGAGCGCATCAGCGTGCTGGATGGCGGCTGGATGGCGTGGAGCAGCGACCCGACCAACCCGGTCATCTGCCGTTCGACTGCTTCGCCATCACCTGCTCGGCCGCAATCAGGTCCAGTGCGGCAAAACCTACCGATTTAAAGACCGTGATGGCAGCGTCATCCGGGCGCCAGGCGCGTTGTGTTTGGGCTACCAGTTCGGACAATTCCGCCACGATGTCAGAGGCCTGAATCAATCCCTGCTGCAGCGCCTGCAGCACCTCGCCCCCCTTTTGCAGCACGGCTTCGCGGTGGTCGGCAAACAGGTGGCAACGGGCTATCAAAGCAGGTTCCGCCTCGGCCATGACCGGGGTAAAGGCGCCGACCAGTCCCAGATGCGTGCCGGGCCGCACCCATTCACTGCGAATAAAGGGCTCGGTGGCGGTGCTGGCGGCAGCCACCACATCGGCGCTGGCCAGCACCGTTTGCAAATCGGCCACGGCCTCGGCCTGAATGCCCAGCGCTGCCAACTCGGCCACGTTGCGTTGGGCCTGCGCCACGCGTCGACCCCATACCAGCACGCGCTTGAATGGCAGGGCGCTGCAATGTGCCTGCACTAGCGGCACACACAGCGAGCCGGTGCCCAGCACCGCCAGGGTGTGGCTGTTGGGGCGCGCCAGCAGGCGCGCTGCCAGCGCGGCGGTGGCCGCCGTGCGGCGCGCAGTGAGTTCGGTCCCGTCCATCACTGCAATGGCCTGCCCGTCAGTGCACGACAGCAGCACATACACGCCCGACACCGCTGGTTTCCCTGCCGCGCCATTGCCTGGCCAGATGGACACCAGCTTCACGCCCATGCGTTCCTGCGGTCGCCAGGCCGGCATGATCAGCACGGTGCTGGCATCGTTGTTGGGCTCAAAGTGGCTGCGCAGCGGCGACTCAATCGGCAACTGCAGGCCCGCGGCCAGCGCGTCCATCAGCGCGGGGTAGGGCAGGGCAATGGCAACGGCGGCTTGGTCTAGAAACAGCATGGGCGCATTGTGCGCTGTGCCGCAGGCGGTGGCAGCGGGACTGAGGCGGCAAGCAAGGGGTTTGGGCCCGGGGGGGCTGGGCGTGGTATCTTGTGGAAAATTAATATTCGTTGCCTGATGAACCCGCGCCTGAACTCGACGCTTCTCAGAAAGTCCGTCCTGCTTTTTGCAGTGATCGGTTTTGCAGCCTTGTCGGGCGCCTTGTGGATGACCTGGAACCTGGTCGCCCGGGCCACGCATGACAGTGTTCTGACCTCTACGGAGGCCTCCAATATTGCCATTACAGAACTCTTCGTCAACGAAGCATGGCAAGACGTCCGGGTTTTGTTGCCCGCGTCGGATGCGTCAGTGGACGCCATCAAGGGCAACCCCCATCTCAAGAAGATCGACGAGCGCGTGCGCCGCTTTGAAAGAGGCACGGATATTGTCAAGGTCAAAATATTCGACCTGAAGGGGCGTACCGTTTACTCCTCTGACGCTTCGCAGTTGGGGGAGGACAAGTCGGGCAACGCCGGCTACCGGTCCGCCCGCGAGGGAAAGCAGGCCAGCGAGATGACGTTTCGCGGCAAGTTCAATTCCTTTGACGGGGAGCTGACGGACCGCAATCTGGTGTCCTCGTACACGCCGGTGCGCAGCCTCGGCGGAATCGAGGCGGTGGTCGAAATTTATACCGATCGCACCTCTTCACTGCACCACACCGAAATGCACTTGAGGAACCTGCTCTTGACGCTGGTTCCTGTATTTTTGGCGGTCTATTTCGGCTTGCTGATTTTTGTGCGCAGCGCCGAGCGCGCAAAGCAGGTGCATGAAGAGTCGTTGCGCAATCTGGCGGCTGAAAGTGCGGCCGCGCGTCTGGCTGCCGAACAGGCTAACGCCGGGAAATCGACTTTCCTGGCCACCATGAGTCACGAAATCCGTACCCCCATGAATGGCGTGATCGGCATGGCCAAATTGTTGCTGGACACGCCGCTTAGCGCCGAGCAGCGGGACTTTGCCGACAACATCGCCGTGTCGGGTGAGTCGTTGTTGGCCATCATCAACGACATCCTGGATCTCTCGAAAATTGAAGCAGGGCACATGGAATTTGACGTCCACCCGTTTGCACTCGGCAAAGTGGTGGAGTCCGTCATGTCTTTGCTGGGTTTTCGGGCACAAGAAAAGGGAATTGCCTTCACGGCCAAGCTGCAGCCTGGCCTGGCCTCTGGGTACGCGGGTGACAGCACGCGCATCCGTCAGGTATTGCTCAACCTGGCCGGTAATGCCATCAAATTTACCGAGTCCGGCGAGGTCGCCGTGATGGTGGCAAGCTCCTCCAAAGGCCTCCGCTTTGAGGTGCGCGACAGCGGCATCGGCATTGCGCCGGAAGTGATTCCCCGCCTGTTTACCAATTTCACCCAAGCCGAAACCTCCACCACCCGACGATTTGGCGGGACGGGTTTGGGTCTTGCCATCAGCAAGCGTCTGGTGGAGGGCATGGGCGGCAGCATCGGTGTGGAGAGCCAGTCCGGGCAAGGCAGTTGTTTCTGGTTTGAGTTGCCACTGAAGCCGGCTACGTTGCCGGAGTTGCCCATGGCGAGCGCCGCAGTGGAGGTGACCGAGACGCTGGATGCCATTCAACCGGCAACGTCCACCTCCATGGAAGCGCAGACTACATCGCTGGCGCGCATCTTGTTGGTGGAAGACCATCCGATCAATCAGAAGCTGGCGCTGACCCTGATTAAGCGCCTGGGCTACGACGTGGACCTGGCCGAAAACGGGCAGGAGGCGGTAGACGTCACGGCGACCACGTCCTACCAATTGGTGTTGATGGATATGCAGATGCCGGTGATGGATGGCATCGAAGCGACCCGCCGCATTCGTGCGTCTGCCGGGCCCTGTGCCCAGGTACCCATCGTGGCGCTGACGGCCAATGCCATGCAGGCGGACCGCGAGACCTGCAAGGCCGCTGGGATGGATGACTTTTTGGGCAAGCCCTTCGCGCGTAGCGATCTGGAGGCCTTGCTGGCTCGCTGGTTAAAGCCCGGCAATGAGCGGTAGCAAGCGTTGTAGCGTCTACATTTGGGCGTTTATCGCTTGCCTACCAAAATCGCTCCTTGAGGTGCGCCATGACGTCCCCTGCATCCCGTTTTGACATCCTGTTTGAGCCGGTCCAGATTGGCCCGGTTCGCACCAAAAACCGCTTCTACCAAGTGCCGCATTGCAATGGCATGGGGCATGGCAAACCGCAGAGCCTGGCCGCTATGCGCGGCGTCAAGGCCGAAGGCGGCTGGGGCGTGGTCTGCACCGAAGAGGTGGAGATCAGCCATTTCTCGGAGACCTCGCCCTACCAGGAAGGGCGGCTGTGGGACGAGCGCGATATTCCAGCCCTGCGGTTGATGACCGAGGCGTGCCATGCACATGGTGCGCTGGCCGGCGTGGAGCTGTTCTTTAACGGCTATGCCACCACCAACCGCTACAGCCGCGAGATTCCGATGGCGCCCTCGCACATTCCGGTGCAGGCCAGCGACCCGGTGCAGGCGCGTGCCATGGACAAAACCGACATCCGCAACGTGCGCCGCTGGCACCGCAATGCGGCGCTGCGCGCGCGCGATGCCGGCTTTGATCTGGTCTATGTGTATGCCGGCCACGATCTGGGCATGCCCATGCACTTCATTTCGCGGCGCACCAACCGCCGCACCGATGAATACGGAGGCAGTCTGGAAAACCGGGTGCGCTTCCTGCGCGAGCTGATCGAAGACACCAAGGACGCCGTGGGCGACCGCTGCGGCGTGGTGGTGCGCCTGGCGGTGGACCAGTTGCTCGGGCCGCTGGGCATTACCTCGGAAAACGAGGGCCGCGACGCGATTGCCCTGCTGGCGGAGTTGCCGGATCTGTGGGATGTGAACATTGCTGACTGGTCCAACGACAGCCAGACCGCACGTTTTTCGCAAGAGGGCTACCAGGAGCAGTACATCGCCCACGTCAAGCAGCTCACCACCAAGCCGGTGGTCGGGGTGGGGCGCTACACCTCGCCGGATGCGATGGTGTCTGCCATCCAGCGCGGGGTGATGGACCTGATTGGCGCGGCACGCCCTTCCATTGCCGACCCGTTTCTGCCCAACAAGGTGCAGCAGGGGCGGACGGATGAAATCCGCGAGTGCATTGGCTGCAACATCTGCGTCACCGGCGACAACCTGTGTGTGCCGATCCGCTGCACGCAGAACCCGACCATGGGCGAGGAGTGGCGTCGTGGCTGGCACCCGGAACGCATTGCGCCTGCGCAGTCCAAAGACACGGTGCTGGTGGTGGGGGCCGGCCCGGCGGGCCTCGAACTCACGCGGGCGCTGGGCCACCGCGGCTATGAAGTGGCGCTGGCCGATGCCGGCAAGCGCGTGGGCGGGCGGCTGCTGAACGATGCCTCCTTGCCGGGTTTTTCCACCTGGATGCGGGTGGCTGACTGGCGGCTGCAGCGTATCCAGAGCATGCCCAATGTGAATCTGTACCTGGACAGCCGTCTGGGTGCCGACGAGGTGCTGGGCTTTGGCTTTAACCGGGTGTTTGTGGCAACCGGCGCGACCTGGCGTCGTGACGGGCTGGGCCGTCAGCACCGTGCCCCCTTGCTGGACACATCCAACGCCACCCTGGCGGCCAAGGTATTCACGCCCGATGATGTGTTTGCCGGCACCCCGATTCCGTCGCCGGTGCTGATTTACGACGACGACCACTACTACATGGGCGGTGCGCTGGCTGAAGCGCTGCGCCGCAAGGGCCTGGAGGTGCTGCTGGTCACGCCGGCCACCAAGGTGTCCGAGTTCACTGACATGACCATGGAGCAGCACCGCATTCAAAGCGGCCTGCACAAGCTGGGGGTGCAGGTGTTTACCAATGCCGAAATCGCGGCGGTGCATTCGGTGGGCTCGGGCCTGATCGTCGGGCTGAAGAACCTGTATTCCGACAAGGTGGCCCCTCAGCAATGCCAGTCGGTGCTGATGGTCACCATGCGCGACCCGTCAGACGCTTTGTTTATGGCGCTGCAGGAGCGAGAAGCGGAGTGGGTTGGGGCCGGCATTCGCAGCGTGCAGGTGCTGGGCGATGCGTACGGCCCGGGCACCGTGGCGGCGGCGGTGTATGCCGGCCACCGCGCGGCGCGCGAGCTGGACGCGCTGGAGTTGCCGCTGGATCAGGTGCCGTTCAAACGGGAGCTGATCGCCATCGAGCCGGCGTCGGCTGACTGATCAATGCGCAACGACCGGGCTGCGGGTCTTGTTGAGCGACAGGGTTAGCAGCAACATGGCCAACATCAGTACCGCCACCAGGCCATAGGCCCGTCCAAAGCCATCGGCTCCGCCACCGCTGAAGTCGGCCAATGCGCTGATGCTGGCCGCCGCCACCAGCGTGCCGATGGCGGTGGCGATGTTGATCAGGCCTTGCGCAGCGGCGCGCACGGCCACCGGGGCTTCGTCAATCGCAATCGAGCGCAGTGCGCCGCCCACCACAATGCCAACGCCTAGACCCACCGGCACCGAGGCCAACAGGAAGAACCACAGCCCCAGGCTGGTGACGGCGGTCAGGCCGTAGCCGGCAGCCAGCAGGCCAAAGCCCATCAAAATCATGGTGCGCGCGCCGAGCCGGTTCAGCAACCGTCCGCCGCCGCCGGAGCCCAGCATGGAGCACACGACCATGGGCAACAGCACAAAGCCCGCGTTGTGTGGGGTCACGCCATAGGCCTTGGTGGCCAGTGCGGCCAAAAAGATCACGCTGCCCATGCCATAGCCCGCGCCCACCGCCAGCAGGTAGGTCAGGGCGAGTTGGCGGTTGCGAAACAGGCTGATGGGAATCAGCGGCGATGCCACCTGGCTTTCCACCCGAATCAGCAGCAGCAGCAGCACAGCCACCGCCAACAGCAACCAGGGCCACAGAGTGAGGCCCAGAATCGGGTCGAGCACGCGGGTAATGCCCAGCACCAACGCCGCCAGCAGGGTAAAGGTCAGCACGATGCCGGCGGTGTCCAGTGGCGCATTAACAGGCTCGGCCGTGCGCTTGGGCAACACCTTGGCGCCCATCACCAGAATGACGGCGGCAATCGGCAGGTTCAGCAGAAAAATCCAGTGCCAGCTCAAAGCCAGCATCAGGGCCGACGCCAGCGGCGGGCCCAGTACAAAGGCCATGCCGTAGGTGGCACCAATCAACCCCAACATGCGGCCGCGTTTTTCGGGGGCAAACACATCGCCCACCACGGCGCTGGCCGTCGGTGTGATGCCGCCGGCACCGGCGCCCTGAATGGCGCGGCTAACGATCAGCATCCAGAAATTGGGCGACAGGGCAATCAGCAGGGAACCCAGCGCAAACAGCGACACGCTGAACAGGTAGACCGGGCGGCGACCGAGGCGGTCACTCAAATTGGCCATCAGCGCCGTGCTGCACAGGGAAAACAGCACAAATACGCTCAGGATCAGGCCCACGGTGCGGTTATCCACACCAAACGACTCGCGCAAAACAGGGATGGCGGGCCCGATGATGGCAGTGTCCAGGGCGGCCATGAAAACGCCGGTAAACAGGACCCGAATCAAGGGCTTATGCGTTGCATCGACATCCGGTTGTGCTGTGACTGACATGAACTCCACTCGTGAAAATCGCGCTACGGATGCGAGACGCAGGCGATTATAGAAGCGGCGTCACGCCGAGCCGTCAGAAGGGAAGAGCCCGTCGCTGCGACTGCGCGGCGGGTGCGCCTCAAGCGCCGGACAGCGAGCGCGCAATCGAGCGCTTGAACGGCATCAGCTTGTCGCTCAGGCGCAGGATCACCTGCCGTGCCAGCTTGGCCGGCACGGAGTCGCGGGTGTAAATCTCCACCACCAGGCGTGTCATCCAGAACAGCGGCAGCGTGGCGCGCTTTTGCTGGGCTTCATAGCGCTTGAGCAGGCTGCTGCTGCCAATGTCACCCCGGGTGTGCAGGGCGGTGCCAATTTCCCGGCTCAGCGCCTCCACACTCAGTAAGCCAAAGTTAAAGCCATGGGCCGTGACCGGATGCATGCCCACGGCCGCATCGCCCACGGTGGCAAAGCGCTGGGCAACCAGTTGTTGCGGGTAAACCGCCACCAGCGGGTAGTTGTGGCGGGTGCTGCACAGATGCATGGCACCCAGGCGGCGGTTAAAGCGCTGCGTCACAGCCTGGTTAAAGGCTTCGGGCTCCATCTTCATCAGCGCGTCAATTTCATGGCTGGCCAGGGTAATCACGGCCGATGCCCGGTGCGCGCCGGAATCGGGGTGCGGGTTCATGGGCAGTAGGGCCAAAGTCTGGCCGTAGCCAAACCACTCCCAGGCGGCAAAGTCGTGCGGCTGCTCGAAGGTCATGGCACAGACCAGCATGTTTTTTCCGAAGTCGTGCATGTGGGCCGCAATGCCCATCATGCGGCGGGTGGTGGAAAAGCGGCTGTCAGCAGCCACCACCAGTTTGGCGTGCAACACCTTGCCGCTGGCCAGGGTGACCGTGCCTTCGCCTTTGCCGGTGCGCACATCGGTGACCTTTTCGCCGGTCAGCAGGGTGATGTCAGCATTTGCCGCTATTGCCTGCTGCACGCCACGCCAGGCGGCATCGCGCAGCAGGTGATTCGACACCAGCCAGCCTAGTTCGTTGCGCCCGCCCAGTTCGTGTCCGATGGTCATGGAGAAGATGTTCGGCCCGTCGATGACTTTGGCGTCTTTCAGGGGCGCAATCTCCCGGCTGTCCATCAGTTCCCACAGGCCCAGGTCCTTAAGCAGGTGGGCGGAATGTTGGGTCAGGGCGATTTCCCGGCCATCAAAGGCCGGAGCCGCCAGGCTGCTCTGCTCCTGCTGCTCCAAAACCACAATTTTCAGTTGGCGGCCGCTCAGGGACTTGGCCAGGCACAGGCCGGCAGGGCCCGCGCCGACGATGATGACGTCTGCATCCATAGGTGTTCTCACTTTCAGACCCGCGAGGCTATCGGTTTGCCGCGCCGGCACCTTGCTTTTCGTCAAGACCGCTGCAAATGCAGGCGTTATCATGGGCGCATGGCCCGCCTGCTGCTTCTTTTCTTGATCGTTCTGCTGCCCCTGCGCGGCTGGGCGGCCGAGCGCATGGTGCATCCAGCGGAGCACAGTCAGGCCGTTGCCCAGATGGCACAGGCCGATGCATCGGGCATGAGCGAAGACTGTGCCCTGCATATGCAACAACAGCAGATGGCCTCGCACCACGCGAACGGTGACGACCAAAACAAAGCCCATTCCGGTTGCCAGGCCTGCCAGTTGTGCATGCCGCTGGCGGCGCTGGATTCCCCCTCAACCGTGCCCGCTGCGGTTTTGCCGCACGGGGTGCCGGTGCCCCGCATCCGCACGCTGGTGAGCGCCGACTCCGCGCGCCACGCCAAGCCTCCCATTTCCTGACCCTTCCCAGCCGAAGTGCGTCCGCAGTTTGTGCGGCACGCGTATTGGGGCCGCCGCCCCGCTTCTTCCCGTCAGGAGATTCTTTATGCAACGCAGGTTTTTTTCATGGGCGCTGGTTTGCGCTACGTTCGCCGCATCGGTAACAAGTGCCTTGGCCGCCCCCGAGTGGGTGCGCGGTGAAATCACCAAAATGGCACCCGAGCGGGCGCAGGTCACGCTCAAGCACGAGGCCATCAAAAGCATTGGCATGGACGCCATGACCATGCCCTACAAGGTGAGCGACGCATCCGTGCTCAAGGGCTACAAAGTGGGCGATGTGGTTCGCTTCACCGTGAAGGTTCAGGGCGACCAGATGCTGATTGACGCGCTGGAGCGCGCCAAGTGAAGCCCCGGTTGTCCGTCGGCGCGCTGGCGCTGGCGGCGCTGCTGGCCAGCACTGCTGCGCCGGCGCAGACCGCTGGCGCGGTGCCGGGCGCTTCGGTGGAGTCACTGCTGGCGATTGCCCGCATTAACAACCCGGAATTTGCCGCCATGCGCCACGAAGCGGCTGCGGCGCAGGAGCGGGTCTTGCAGGCCGATGCCTTGCCCGACCCGCGCTTCCGGCTGGAGTTGCAGGACATTACGCGCATGGGCGCGCAAGGCCCCAGCCTGTGGCCCGGCGATGTGGGCAGCACGCGCTACACCTTCACGCAGGAATTTCCGTGGTTTGGCACGCGCGACCTGAAAAAGGCGCAGGCCGACTTTGCCGCGCAGGGGGCGCAAACGGCCGCACAAGGCGTGTGGGTGGACGTTGCCACGCGCATCAAACTCGGCTTTGCGCAGTGGTATTTCCAAACCCAGAGCCACCACCTGAACGAAGAAGTTCTGGCCCTGATGCAGACCCTGGAGCAGATTGCACAGGTGCGCTACGCAGCCGGGCTGGCACCGCAGCAGGACGCCATCCGGGCCCAGACCGAGCAGACCGCCATGCGAGCGGAACTGATCGGCATGGAGTCGGAGTTGCGCCAGACGCAGGTCCGCCTGATGGGTTTGCTGGCTATGCCACCGACCACTGAGTTGGCCGAGCCGCAAACATTGCGCGCCTTGCCAGTGGCGGCCCAACTGGATGTGGACGCGCTGGAGCAGCGCGCCCGGGCGCGCAACCCGCAACTGGCGGTCGACGAGGCACGCATGCAGGCCGCGGACGCAGGGCAGCAACTGGCCTTGAAGGGCCGCTACCCCACGCTGATGCTGGGCATTGCGCCCACGCAGTTTCAGAGCGAATTCAAAACCTGGGACCTGATGCTGGAGATGAACATCCCGCTGTGGCAAGGCACCCGCCGCGCGCAGGAACGGGAGTCGCTGGCCATGCTGGAGGCGGCACGCTCGCGGCGCGACGCCACGGCCAACCAGTTGCGCGCCGATTTGAATGAAACCGTGACGGGCCTGCACAGTGCGCTGCAAACCGAGGCGCTGGTGCATAGCAGTCTGCTGCCGCAAGCCGAACTCACCTTGCAGGCTGCCTTGGTGGGCTATGAGACCGGCAAGGTGGACTTTGCCACCGTGCTCGACGCGCAGCGCCAGATCCGTCAGGCCAAGCAATCCCGCATCAAAGCCCAGGCCGAAGGCCAGGCACGGCTGGCGCAATTGGAGCGCCTGCTAGGAGAAGATTTATGAGCAAGAACGCATCCGGTCTGATCGGTGTTTTGGTGGTGGCAGGCGTAGCGGGTTTTGCCGGCCACTGGTGGGGGGCTCGCCAAGCGACTACCCCCAACGCCACGGTTGCCGCAGACGGCCAGACCGCCGCTGCACCCAAAGAGCGAAAGATTCGCTTCTACCGCAACCCCATGGGGCTGGCCGACACCTCGCCCGTGCCTAAAAAGGACAGCATGGGCATGGACTACATCGCGGTGTACGAGGGCGAGGAAGAAGAAACCCCCGCCAATGCAAACCAGTTGAAGTTCAGCGCCGAGAAAATCCAGAAGCTGGGTGTGCGCACCGAGCCCGCCACCCTGCGGGTGCTCGACAAAACCGTACGCGCCTCGGGCCGCGTTGAGCCCGACGAGCGGCGCAGCTTCACCATCGCGCCGCGCTTCGAGGGCTATGTTGAAAAGCTGTGGGTCAACGCCACCGGGCAGGCGATTGCCAAGGGGCAGCCGCTATTCGAGGTGTATGCGCCCGAGCTGCTGGCGGCACAGCGGGAGTACAGCATCGCGCTGGCAGGTGTGCAGGCGCTGGCGCAGGCCGGCCCCGAGGCGCAAAAAGGCATGCAGCAACTGGCCGATTCCAGCCTGGCGCGCCTGCGCAACTGGGATGTGAGCGAGGAGCAGGTCAAGGAACTGGCCCGCTCGGGCACCGCCAAACGCACGCTCACCTACCGCTCGCCGGTGGGCGGCTATGTGTCGGAGAAGAAAGTGGTGCAGGGTATGCGCTTCATGCCTGGTGAAGCGCTGTACCAGGTGAGTGATTTGTCGGCGGTGTGGGTCTTGGCCGATGTGTCGGAGCAGGATATCGCCGCCGTGAAAACCGGTGTGCGGGCCCGCGTGAAGATCAACGCCTACCCCGACAAAACCCTGGATGCCGCCCTGACCTATGTTTACCCCACGCTGAACGCGGAGACGCGTACCGTGCCGGTGCGGCTGGAGCTGGGCAACCCCGGTGGCTTGCTCAAACCGGGCATGTTTGCGGAGGTGGAACTGCCGGTTGGCGCACGGAACAAGGTGCTGACCGTGCCGCTGTCGGCGGTGATAGACAGTGGTGCCCGGCAGATTGTGCTGGTGCAGGTGGGCAAGCCCGAAGACGGTCGCTTCGAGCCGCGCGATGTGAAGGTGGGTGCCCGTAGCGAGCAGTACCTGGAGGTGCTGGACGGCGTGCGCGAGGGCGAAGCGGTCGTCGTGTCTGCCAACTTCCTGATCGATGCCGAGAGCAACTTGAAGGCTGCGGTGGCAGGTTTTGGTGCGCCGCCCGCTGCGGCGTCGACCGGCCATCAGGCGCAAGGCAAGGTGGAGGAGATCGATGCCAAAACGCTGTCGCTCACCATCAGCCACGGCCCGGTGGCCAGCCTCAAGTGGCCGGCCATGACGATGGACTTTGGCGTAACCAACGAGGCCTTGCTGAAAGACCTGAAACCCGGCGCAGCGGTTGCGTTTGAGTTTGTCGAGCGTGGCAAGGGCGAGTGGGTGATTACCAAATTCTCGTCGCAGAGCGCCGACGGAAAGAAGTAAGGCCATGCTCGCCAAACTGATTGACTGGTCGGCGCGCAACCGTGCGCTGGTCCTGCTGGCCACCCTGTTCATCACGCTCGGTGGCATCTTTGCGGTGGTGAAGACGCCGCTGGATGCGCTGCCAGACTTGTCGGACGTGCAGGTCATTGTCTACACCGAGTTCCCCGGTCAGGCACCGCAGGTGGTGGAAGACCAGGTGACCTATCCGCTGACCACGGCCATGCTGTCGGTGCCCAAGTCGCGCGTGGTGCGCGGCTTTTCGTTCTTTGGCGCGTCGTTTGTGTACGTGATCTTTGAGGACGGCACCGACATCTACTGGGCCCGCTCGCGCGTGTTGGAGTACCTGAACTTTGCATCGGGGCGCATGCCCAAGGGCGTGACGCCGGCGCTCGGGCCCGACGCAACCGGCGTGGGCTGGGTCTACCAGTACGCGCTGGTGGCCAAGAACCAGACGCTGGCCGAACTGCGCACGATTCAGGACTGGTATTTGCGCTACCAGTTGGCCAAGGCACATGGCGTGTCCGAGGTGGCGTCCATCGGTGGCTTTGTGCAGACCTACCAGGTGACTGTCGATCCGATCAAGCTGCGCGCCTACGGCATTCCGCTGGCCAAGGTTTCGCAGACCATTCGTGACAGCAACCGCGACGTGGGCGGCCGCGCCATCGAGATGGCGGAAACCGAATACATGGTGCGCGGCAAGGGTTACCTGCGCGGTGTGTCGGACATCGAGAACCTGGTGCTCAAAAGCGAAAAGGGCACGCCGGTGCTGGTGCGTGACATTGCGCGGGTGGAACTGGTGCCCGACGAGCGGCGCGGTATTACGGAACTGAATGGCGAGGGCGAGGTGGTGTCGGGCATTGCCATGGCGCGCTACGGCCAGAACGCGCTGGAGGTGATTGCCAACATCAAGGACAAGATTGCCGAGGTGTCGGCCGGACTGCCCGAGGGCGTCAGCATCATTGCGGTGTACGACCGCTCGGACTTGATTCACCGCGCCATTGAGACCTTGAAGCACACGCTGCTGGAAGAAAGCCTGATCGTCGCTGCCGTGTGCGTCATCTTTTTGTTGCACGTGCGCTCGGCGCTGGTAGCCATATTGATGCTTCCGGTGGGCGTGCTGATGGCGTTTATCGCCATGCGCCTGCTGGGTATGAACTCCAACCTGATGAGCCTGGGCGGCATTGCGATTGCCATTGGTGCCATGGTGGATGCGGCGATTGTGATGATCGAAAACGCGCACAAGCACATTGAGCGACTGCAGCCGGGTGAGTCGCGTTCTGAAGCCATGATTGCCGCCTGCAAGGAGGTCGGCCCGGCGCTGTTCTTCTCGCTGCTGATCATCACCGTGTCATTTCTTCCGGTGTTCACGCTGGAGTCGCAGGAAGGGCGGCTGTTCTCGCCGCTGGCCTATACCAAGACCTTTGCGATGGCAGGGGCCGCGCTCTTGTCGGTGACGCTGGTGCCGGTGCTGATGATGCTGTTCATCAAAGGCCCGGTCATGCCCGAAGCCAAAAACCCGGTGAACCGCTTCCTGATCTGGCTCTATCGCCCGGTGATCGCTTGGGTGATGCGCTGGAAGAAGCTGACGATTGCGCTGGCGGTGCTGGCCATGGGCGTGTCGATTTACCCGGCATCCAAGCTCGGTTCGGAGTTCATGCCCACGCTCAACGAAGGCACGCTGCTGTACATGCCCTCGAGCTTGCCGGCCATGTCGATTACCAAGGCAGCGGAGTTGCTGCAAACGCAGAACAAGATCATCAAGAGCTTCCCGGAAGTGGAGTCGGTTTACGGCAAGGCGGGCCGCGCCAACACCGCCACCGACCCGGCGCCGACCGAGATGTTCGAGACAGTGATCAACCTCAAACCTGAATCCGAGTGGCGACCGGGGCTGACCACCGACAAGCTGATCGCCGAACTCGACAAGGCACTGCAGTTCCCCGGTGTGTCCAACGCCTGGACCATGCCGATCAAGGCGCGCATTGACATGCTCTCCACCGGCATCCGCACACCGATTGGCATCAAGGTGTTTGGCAAAGACCTGAACGAAATGGAGCGCTTGGCCAAAGAAATTGAGGCGGTGGTGAAAAAGGTGCCGGGCACGACTTCGGCCTTTGCCGAACGCATTACCGGCGGCTACTACATCAACATCGAGCCCGACCGCATGGCACTCGCACGCTACGGGTTGGCGGTGGGGGACTTGCAGGACGTGATTGGCACCGCGCTGGGTGGCGAAATGGTGACCACCACGGTGGAAGGGCGCGAACGCTTTGGCGTGACGGTGCGCTACCCGCGCGGCCTGCGTGCCAACCCGCAACAGATTGCCAGTGAAATTCTGGTGCCCACCATGGGCGGTGCGATGATTCCGCTGGGGCAGGTGGCGCGGGTGGAAATTGCCAAGGGCGCGCCCAGCATCCGCACCGAAAACGCGCTGCTGTCGGCCTACATCTACGTGGACATCCGCGACCGTGACATCGGCAGCTATGTGAAGGAAGCACGCCAGGCGGTGAGCGATCAGGTGAAGTTCCCGATTGGCTACTACGCCACCTGGAGCGGGCAGTTTGAGTCGATGGAACGCGCCACCGAGAAAATGAAGGTGGTGGTGCCGGTGACGCTGTTGCTGATCTTTTTGCTGCTGTACCTGAACTTCCGCCGCCTGACCGAAACGCTGATCGTCATGCTGTCGGTTCCCTTTGCGCTGGTGGGCGGCGTCTGGCTGATGTGGCTGCTGGGCTACAACCTGTCGGTGGCGGTCGCCGTGGGCTTTATTGCGCTGGCCGGTGTGGCAGCGGAGACCGGCGTGGTGATGCTGATTTACCTGGACCATGCCTGGGAGGCGGTCCAAGCCCAATGCTGCGCCGAGGGGAAAGAGGCGGGCATGGAAGAACTCTATGCCGCGGTGATGGAAGGCGCGGTGGAGCGGGTGCGGCCGAAGATGATGACGGTGGTGGCCATCATGGCCGGGCTGTTGCCCATTCTGTGGGGCACCGGCACGGGCTCGGAGGTGATGAGTCGCATTGCTGCGCCGATGGTGGGGGGCATGGTGTCGAGCACCGTACTCACCCTGGCCGTGATTCCGGCCATCTACGCCCTGGTCAAGCAGTGGCGCTTGCGGCCGTCACCGGGTTCGCCATGATTGGGGTCAGTTCGGACAGGCGGTAGTCGTCGGCCGCCCGTTATTCCGTGCCTTTGCCCCATCCCACTGAAGGGGCGGGGCCTTCAGCCCATCGTGTCGTCGTCCGATTGCGGGTACGGGGCAAAGGCGTGGCGACTGCGGGCGTCGATCCGGCCAAACAGGCTCTGCGAATCCTCGCCCCAGTCCAGGTCCAGGCGCGCGCAGGCCGCCGCAGAAATGCCGCGCACGCGGTTGTGCCGCAAGGGTGACAAATTCAGGGCATGGCTGAGCACTTCGCTGACGTGGGCGACCGCTACCAGCGGCTCGGGCAGGCCCGGCTCTGGTTGGTGGTGGTGCTGGATGCCCTTGCAAATTCCGGCTGACAGGCCCCACGCTGCGGCCAGCCAAGCGCCCACCGTTCCATGGTCGACGCCAAATACCGCACGTTCGGCAACGTCAATCTCCACGTCATCCCGAACCGCCATTTCTTTTGCCGCCTGCAAGCCATCGGGCGCAAAACGCAACAGCCAGAGTTGTCCCACGTCGTGCAGCAGGCAGGTAATCAGGGATGTGTCGGCACCCACTTCGGCTTGCGTGTAGTGCGCCAGTTCCAGACCACAGACCGCGCAGGCCAGGCTGTGCGACCAGAAGCCCGCCATGTTTTTGCCGGGCACAAAATCTTTCAAGAAGTCGCCCAGTTGAATGGTCATGGCGACCTCGCGTACCCGCGCCATCCCTACCAGTTGCAGGGCGGTAAACACATCATCCACTGGGCCCCGCCCAGGACCTTGGGTGGCGGCCCGGTTGCACAAGGACAGCACGCGGGCGGCTATCACCGCATCGGTCTCGACCTGACGCGTTAACAGCGACAGACTGGCATCGGGGTCATCCAGGGTGTTCAATATTTGCAGAACCACCTGCGGAAAGGCGGGCAGGGCGTCGCGGGTGTCGAGCACCGTCTGTTGCGTGAGCGTGTGGGTCATCAGGCGCTCCGGTACATGAGAACCTGATTGAACAGCGCGGCCACCGCCGGTTGCGTCATGTCGGCAGATTGAAAAATGTCCACCACGGTGCGCGCGGTAGCAGCGGCGTGGGTGGCAATTTCCTCCGGGGAGCGCTCGTCAACAAAGGTGACGCAAATGAACTCCACTTCATGGGCTTGCAATTGCTGCAGGTTTTCGAGGGTGAGCGCGCTGCCAGAAGGCAGGAGGGTGCGCTGGTAGCGGTCCTTAACCGCTTCCGCAAGTACCATGCCCTCGGCAGTGGCTTCGATGGGCAAATAGCGTGTACGTGTTCGCATGGGTTCCCCCTCGCTTTCGGGCGTTGCCACGAAAGTTTATCGCTTAAATGTCAAAAAGTGCTAAAAAATAACAATAAGTGACTACACTGTTTGTAACTTAGACTGCTCCTTTTCATAGCTATTGCAGCAGGTATGCGAACCGTCAACGTTGAAAAGTCATTTTGTACCACCAAGGAAGCGGCCGTCATGCTGGGCGTTTCGGTGGGCACGGTGCAGTTGTGGGTAGAAAGTGGTTTGCTCCAGGCTTGGAAAACGGCTGGTGGCCACCGCCGCGTCATCCGGGAATCCGTTGACCGGCTGTTGCACAAATCACCCGCAGACGCCAACGGCACGGCGCGAACGGAAGTGATTCCCCCAGCCGCCGATGCGCAAAAACTGCGCATTCTGGTTGTGGAAGACGATGCCTCGCTGTTGCGCCTGTACCAGGTGCGCCTGTCGGCGTGGCCCTTGGCTCCCGAAGTTCAAGTCAGCGACAACGCTTTTTCTGCGCTGCTCAGCATGGGGCGCAAATGCCCGGACCTGCTGATTACCGATTTGCACATGCCTGGAATTGACGGTTTTGTGATGCTGCGGTCGCTGCAAAAGGTGCCAGAAGCCCAAGATATGCAGATCGTCGTGGTTTCGGGACTCGACGCTGCCGAAATTGCAGCACGGGGTGGGTTGCCCGCCAATGTACAAGTGCTGCAAAAGCCGATTCCATTCGACCGACTGCAGCAAATCGCCGTCGAATTACAAAATGCCCGCCACACCCCCGGTGCGGCAGTCCCCTGAAACCAGCCCGTCAAGCCCCATGCAGCACACCCAGGAAATCACCCGGCGCTCGCGCTATCGCAATGTGCTCACCTTGTTGTGGGTTTCGGCGGTCATGCTGCTGTTGCTCACCTGGACCCATGTGTTCCTGCTGTCGGAAGAGAGCCGACAACGGGAAATCAATGCCGCCGAGCGTGACTTGTCCAACCTCACCCGGCTGAGCCAGGAACATGCGGTACGAACCTTTCGCAGTGCCGATCAGGTCATCCGCTTTGTGCAGGCGCGCTACCTGGAGCTGGGCAACAAACTCGATTTAACGGCGCTGACACGCCAGGGCGTGATTGATGCCGAGCTGTTCAACCAGGTGGGCATCATCGATGCGAATGGCATTTATGCTTTGGCGAACCGCCCCATTACGGCAAAGCTCGACCTGTCGGATCGCGAGCATTTCAAGGTCCATGTGAACCAGGACACCGGGCAACTGTTTGTGTCCAAACCGGTGATCGGGCGGGCTACCGGCAAATGGTCAATTCAGCTCACCCGGCGCATCAACAAGCCGGACGGCAGCTTTGGTGGCGTAGTGGTGTTGTCCATCGATCCCACGTATTTCACCGAGTTTTATGGCGAACTCAATTTGGGACCTGGCGGGTTGACGGCGCTGTACGGCCTCGACGGCATCGCGCGCGCGCGCCGCGTCGGAACCCTGACGGAATACGGCACCGATGCGTCGAGCGCTGATCTGTTTCAAAAGTACGTCAAGCAACAGGCCTCGGGCAGCTACACCCAGCGCTCGGTGGTGGATGGCGTCGAGCGCCTGTACTTTTACCGCAGTTACCCGCAATACAACATGGTGGCGTTGGCAGGTGTGGACATGGGTTTTCTCATGATCAATTACCACAAGGCGTTGCAGGCCCTGTACGTGCAGGCCTTGCTGGTGTCGCTGTTGATTGTGGTGCTTGCCGCCGGGTTGACCCGGTATCTGCGCATGCTGCGCCAGGATGCCGAGGCGCGCCGGACCGCCCAAATGCAAATCCAGGAGCGCAAGGAGCAACTCGATGCGGTGTTTGCCATCAGCCCCGATGGCTTCGTGTCGTTTGACCACAACCGTTGCATCAAGTTTGTGAACCCGGCGTTTGTGCAGATGACGGGCCTGGGCAAGCTCACCTTGGAGGGCATGGAGGAAAACGACTTCTCCGCCTGGCTGTCCAACCTGTGCCTGCCCACGTCGCGCTTTGGCGGCCTGCAGTCCTTGCGGCGCAAGGCGCTCAAGCAGCCGACGGATGCCGTCGAAGTGATGGAGCTCAAAGACGCTTCGCAGCGCGTTTTGCAAGTGCAGTTGCGACTCAGCCAAAGCAGCACGGTGTCGCAGATTCTGCACGTGCGCGACATTACGCACGAAACCGAAGTGGAAGCCCTCAAGAGTGACTTCCTGGCCACCGCCGCGCATGAACTGCGCACCCCGATGGCCAGCATTTTTGGTTTCGCCGAGGTGCTGCTGTCCCAGGATCTGGACGCCGATTCGCGCAAGGAATTCCTGGGCATCATCCACAAGCAGTCGCGCCTGATGGTGGACATCCTGAATGAACTGCTGGACCTGGCCCGTATCGAAGCGCGCAAAGGCAAGGACTTCAAATACTCGCAGGTTTGCCTGCAGGAGTTGTTGGCGGACCTGATCAAGGCGTATCAATGCCCGGCCGACCGCATCTTGCCGGCCCTGGAGGCACCCACTCAGGCGATTTACCTCACCGCTGATCCGGGTAAGTTGCGCCAGGCTGTCTTGAACGTGCTCTCCAACGCCTACAAGTATTCGCCCGATGGCGGCGCCGTGTGGATGCGGGTGGAACTGCTGCAGGACGGCGAAGATGCGGCGCAGCGCGTCGCCATTCACGTTGGCGACCACGGCATCGGCATGACACCCGAGCAGGCGCAAAAGGTGTTTACCCGGTTCTACCGTGCGGACACTTCGGGCCGGGTTCCTGGAACGGGGCTGGGCATGAGCATTACCCGCGAAATCGTGGAACACCACCGGGGCACCATCACCATTGTCAGCGCGCCCGGCGAGGGCACGCAGGTCAGCATCGTGCTGCCGGTGGACCGACGCTAATTCCGGCGCTTGGCGGGTTTAGTGCTCGGCTCTCAGGCGGTCGCGCTGGGCCAGTTGTGGAAACAACTTGAACCACGCGCCTGCTACCAGCACGGTGCCAATGCCGCCGCTGACCACCGATACCACCGGTCCCCAAAGGGCCGCAGCGGCGCCAGACTCGAACTCCCCCAGTTGGTTGGATGCGCCGATAAAAATCGAGTTCACCGCAGACACGCGACCGCGCATGGCGTCCGGGGTTTCCATTTGCACCAGGGTCGAGCGCATGACCACGCTAATGCTGTCGGCTGCCCCTGAAATCACCAACGCGACCAGCGAGAGCAGGAAGGAGTGCGAGAGGCCAAAAACCACGGTTGCCAGGCCAAACACCCCTACCGCCAGCAGCAGCGTGCGCCCGACCTTGCGTTGCAGGGGCCAACGCACCAGCGCCAGTGACATGGCCAATGCGCCCACCGCCGGTGCGCTGCGCAAGAGCCCCAAGCCCACCGGGCCGGTTTGCAGAATGTCCCGCGCATAAATCGGCAGCAAGGCGGTGGCTCCACCGAGCAGGACCGCAAACAAATCCAGCGTGGTGGCACCCAGAATCACCTTGTGCTGCCACACGAACGTGAAGCCGGCCAGCACGCTGCCCCAGGTGGCGCTCTCAACCACGATCGGCTGTGGGGTGCGCAGAGATAAGGCAAGGCCGCCAGCCAGTAACAGCAGGACCGCACTGGTCGCATACACCAGCGCCGGCCCACCGCCATAGAGCAAACCGCCCAGGGCAGGCCCGACGATGATGGCCGTCTGCATGGCACTGGCACTCAGGGTCAGCGCACGCTGCAGCAGCACGGCCGGCACCAGTTGCGGCGTCAGCGCCTGCTGTGCCGGCATCTGAAAGGCACGCGCAATGCCAAGTGCCACAGAGATCAGCAAAATCAGGTCGCGGTTGGCAAAGTCGCCGGCCAATCCGAGCAGCAGAACACCAGCCGCAACAGCCTGCAGCAGCATGCACAGTGCAAAGATGCGCGCGCGGTGAAAGCGGTCGGCCACATGGCCTGCGGGCAGGGTGAACAGCAGCGCCGGAACAAACTGAAACAGGCCCACCAGGCCCAGATCCCAGGCGCTGGAGGTGATGTCGTACATGTGCCAGGCCAGTGCCACCATGAGCATCTGGTTGGCGGTGACGCCGGCCAGCCGTGCCAGCCAGAAGCGCACAAACGGGCGCTGCGCAAACAGGTTGGAGAGGCTGTCTTCCCCCATTGCGCGGTGGCAGGGCTTAGAGCGGAGCGTCTTGAACGCCGTCGTCCGCGCTGCCTTCGGCCTCTGTGGGCGCAGCAGCGGCGCCTGCCCGGCGTGGGTTGATGCTCAACTTGCGCTGGCGCACTTCTGCCTTTTCACCGGCGCTGGCGAACTTGCTGTAGCGGCCGACGATGCTGACCATTTGCGCATACACGCGCGGGTTGCCGGCCAGGCATTCTTCCTGCTCCAGAAAATCGGCTTCGCCCGACAGGTTGCCCACCAGGCCACCGGCTTCGGTGACCAGGAGCGAACCGGCTGCCACGTCCCAGGGCTGCAGACCCTTCTCGAAAAAGGCGTCGGTATAGCCGGCGGCCACGTAGGCCAAATCCAACGCTGCGGCACCGGGACGGCGCAGGCCGGCCGTGCGGCGCATCACGTCGCCCATCATCACCAGGTACTGGTCGAAATCGTCGCCCTGGCGGTAGGGGAAACCGGTGGAAACCAGGGCTTCCTTCAACTGCGTGCGTTTGGACACGCGGATGCGGCGGTCGTTCAGAAACGCGCCACGGCCCTTGGTGGCGGTAAACAAGTCGTTGCGGGTGGGGTCGTACACGACCGCGTGCTCAACCTTGCCGCGTGTTGCCAGCGCAATGCTGACGCAGTAAGTGGGCAGGCCGTGGATGAAGTTGGTGGTGCCGTCCAGCGGATCGATGATCCAGACGAACTCAGAGTCTTTTGCGCCGTATTCACGGCCCGATTCTTCGGCCCAGATGCCGTGGCCAGGGTAGGCCGTCAGCAGGGTTTCTATGATCGCGGCCTCTGCAGCCTGGTCGACTTCGGTGACGAAGTCGTTGGCCTTCTTTTGCGAAACGCGGACGGATTCGATGTCCAGCGCGGCGCGGTTGATGATGGAGCCGGCAGCGCGGGCGGCCTTGACGGCCACGTTAACCATGGGGTGCAGATTGAGCGACATAAGTTGTAGGGGGAAGAACAGCGGGACCGGCTGGCGATGCAGGCGGCGACAATAGGGTGATTTTAACGGTTTCCATGCAAACACGCTTCATCCTCATCCAGACCAGCCATGCCGGCAATGTCGGCGCCGCTGCCCGCGCCATGAAAACCATGGGTTTTGACGACCTGGTGCTGGTCGCACCGCGCTGGGCCAACGTGCTGCGCCGGGACGAAACCATTCAGCGCGCCAGTGGCGCCCTGGACGTGCTGGAAAAGTGCCGCATTGTGGACACGCTGGACGAGGCGCTCGACGGCATGACGCACCTGTGCGCCACCGCGATGACGCCGCGCGACTTCGGGCCGCCCACCACCACGCCACGGGAGCACTTTGCAGAATTGGTGAGCGACATGCGTGCGTCGGCTTCGTTGCCGAGTGCCGGCGAGCATACCGGCGTGGCGTTTTTGTTTGGCTCCGAGCGTTTTGGCATGCGCAACGAAGACGTGTACCGCTGCCACACTTGCTTGAGCATTCCCAGCAATCCGCAATTCGGCTCGCTGAATATCGGTGCCGCGCTGCAGGTGGTGGCCTACGACTGGCGTCTAGCGCTGGGCGGGTTTGCCGATGCGCCGCCTTTGCCCCAGCCCGCAGCCAAGCTGGCCGATGCGGCCCAGGTGAGCGGCATGCTGAACCATCTGGAACAGGCGCTGGTAGCGCTGGAGTTTCTGGACCCGGCAGCACCCAAAAAACTGATGCCCCGGCTGAACGCGTTGTTCAACCGGGCTGCGGTCACGCAGGAGGAAATCCACATCCTGCGTGGCATTGCCAAGTCCATCCTGCAACTGCCGGGCGCAAAAGAGGCGCTGGCGGGCAAGGCCACCTTGGCGACAGTGGCAAGCGCTGCCGGGCCGTCCGGGCAAGAGCCCAGCGTTTAGACTCGGAACCATGTTTTCCCGCCTACGCTCCGACATTCAGTGCATTCTTGACCGTGACCCCGCTGCGCGCAGCACCTGGGAGGTGCTGACCTGTTATCCGGGGCTGCATGCGGTGGTGTTGCACCGTCCAGCGCACTGGTTCTGGACGCATGGTTTTCTGTGGCTCGGGCGGTTCACCTCGCATGTGGCGCGCTTCCTGACCGGCATTGAAATCCATCCGGGCGCCAAGATCGGCAACCGTGTGTTCTTTGACCACGCCATGGGCACCGTGGTGGGCGAAACCGCCGAAATTGGCGATGGTTGCACCATTTACCAGGGCGTGACGCTGGGCGGCAC
>ERZ1034363.86-NODE-86-length-64045-cov-13.291318_pt1 | contig 64045 bp, 49 predicted proteins | sample MGYA00520616_ERZ1034363 | MGnify/ENA primary metagenome ERZ1034363 (study PRJEB33736, sample SAMEA104284506) | Azolla filiculoides | biome: Urban; feature: Water surface; material: Ditch water | place: Netherlands | collected 2015-10-28 | depth 0-0.1 m ...
ATTGAAAACTACATTGGCACCACTATTAACCGTTACCGAACAAGCTTCTAAATCTCCAGTAGAGGTGTAGTTACCCGCAAACGTTACTGCAACATTACGCAATGGCGCGCCATTACTCCACGAAGAACCATTCCATGTGGTAGCGATATCTCCACACGCAATTATATTTATAGAAACAACTTCATTAGGAAGCCATCCATTATTGTTGTTTTTAATATTTACTTTGAATGAAGTTGATGTAGCAGAGCTTTCTGTGTTGATATAATTTAATAAACCTGTATTAATATCATTTTGTGTAAAAGTACTGCCAACGGTTAGATTTGTTGAGTTTAATCTTAAATTTCCAATAGTTGGAGGTGAAATTAATGTGTATACCTGTTGACTTGCAGTCTGAGCTGAAGTGGTGGCTTCAAGATCTGTGTTTGAAATGGTATATGTTGAATTTGTTAATGTTGTGATTCCATTTTTCACTAGTGAAGGTGGATTTGCAACAGCACTTAAACTACATAAATTTAATGTCCAATTATCAATAGTTCCATCATCACCTGCATATGGATCATTCACATATAGTAACCAATTTCCATTTGAATTTAGATTTTGAAAAGTACTCATAGGTTCAAAAGGCAAACGATTTCCAGTTAGTGCAGGAACTGAAGCTGTACAAGCAACTGTGCTTCCGGAATCAATAAATGTCGCATCTATATTGTCATTATCTCCACAAGCTTCTTGAGCAACAATGGTGTATGTTCCGTTTGGAGCTTCTAGATAAATGGTTAAATCTTGTATGTAAGTGTGTTGTAAAAGTAAATTAATGTTTGCATCACCAATCGCAAAACTATTAGGAACATTTATTGTTGAAACGCTCCATCCATTACCCATTGCCAATGCTCCTGAATTGTCTGTAGCGTTTGAAATTGTAACATTTGTTCCATTTGAATAAGTATAACCACAACCAATAGTCCCAGTTTGGAATGATTTTATTGCTGACGAATTTCCTGTTGCACATCTATTTACAGGTATAACTCTCCAATAGTAAATAGTTTCTGAAGATAAACCAGTAACAAGAACAGATGTTTGAGTTTCGGTGGTGTTCCTAACAAATGTACCAAATGTTGGACTAGTAGAAATCTGTAAATTGTAATTTTCTGCATTAATATTTGGATTCCAAGTCAAGGTAGGAGAGGTAGAAACGCCTGTGCTACCATCAGCGGGAAGCGTTGTTGTCTGTGGATAGGCTGTAAAACTTGGATGATATATTGTTAAAGTTATTTTTTTGATTTCAGTTTCTGTTCCATTATTTCCTACAATATCTATTTCATAAGTTCCTGCAGCAACTGAGGCTAAATTATTTACAGTAACAGTAAATGCGCCAGAAGCACTCATTGAGTTTGGTGATATAACTACATTCGCCCCTGATGGTACATTTTGAGCTGTTAAATTTACATTTGCACCGCCAGTTTTTGATAAATCAAAATTATAAACTACATTACCAACACTTGAACAAACAGTTTTTGTATCAGCTGTTGATTTAAAAGTAAAGTTTGAAGTTATACCTGTTACTATTAAAGCAAATCTTTGTGGGCCATTAGAGAGTGTTCCTTTATGAGTAATGTTAATTGTGTATATAGCTCCAGCAGTAGGTGCGTCAATATTAATTCTTTCAACATTGTCAACATTGTTATCTCCAGTTCTAATTGCATTTGCAGTAGCGCTAGATTGTAATGCCCACGGATAAAATGTACTAGCTCCTTGAGTGATTCTAATGTCTAAATCATTTGTTATGTCAGGAATAGATTCATTAAGTGTTCCGCTATTAATTTTACTTGCATCGGGAACGTCTGTCCATGTTATCGAACCTAAAAGAGGGGTAGTTCCGCCTGTAGCAACGACTTGCATTGTAAATGTTTGTCCTTGAGATAATGTTTCTTCAGAAATCCATGAAGTTAATCCATTATTTGTAATGGCTTCTGCACAACTTTTAGCATCTAGGTATCCCCAACCATACTGAGCATCTGGCCCTGGTCTACCTCTATCAGTTGCTGTATGAGTAGCTAAACCTTTTAATGTTGCAGCTCTCATGAATTTTCCGTTTACATTATTATAATGTTGTTGTATTAATGTCAATGTACCAGTAACATTAGGAGCTGCCATTGATGTACCTAACATTGTTGTATATTGTGTAGCTGTACCTCCAGTTCCAGAACCATTTCCAGTTGAATAAATTCCAGATCCAGTGCCAGCTCCATCTCCAGTAATGTCTGGCTTTATTCTTCTGTCGTCTGATGGCCCTTGGCTAGACGAGCTATGAATGGTTCCGCCTAGAGTAATTGCTCCAGTTGTAGCGTTAATTGTTGCATCTTGAGCATTTGCTACAGTTAGTATATTTTTTGCATTTTTATTTCCGTTTAATTTGTCATATCCCGTTGTTGTTGGACTTGGATTTGCAGTACTTCCATCATTTCCAGCAGACATTACTGGTAAATAATATGGAAAATTATATGTTATAACATCCCAATTATAGGCTTCGGCGGAATAAGCACCAATATACCATGGAGTACTTGATACACTTGAAACAGGTACGCCATAAGAATGATTTGAAAGCAACATTCCGTTCATTGCTTCTATAATGGCTTCAGATTCATCGTTGTCCCAATCAAAAGTTCTGGCAGTAGCGGTAGGAGCCATTCCTTTTGATGCTGCTACAACTCCTGAGGCTAAAACTGTTCCTGTGACATGAATGGCATGGAAACTATTCGTGTTTCTTACAGTAACTCCATCTCCAAATGTTGTTCTTCCATTATATTCTTGATGAGTTGCCAAGATTGCTCCTCCATCCCATATTCTAGGAACCATTCCTGTTCCTGTGAGGTTAAGACCCAATCCACCACCGCTTCTTAAAAAATTCACTCTGGTTGATGTTGCAGCTTCAACATTATCAATTGAGTAATAAATTGGAATTCCGTCAGAATTGATATACATTAATTGATCAAAACCACCCTTTGTATTTTCTTTGAAAATAGGTAAATTGTGTTTTTTTGAAAAAAGCAGTACTTCTTTTTTTTGTGCTTCTTCTCTTTTTTTAACTTGTAGGTAAAGTTCTTCGCCTTTTTTTAGATCATATTCAGCAGTTATTTGAGCAACTTGTTCTTTTGTTTGGCTAAAAGAAATACAAGAAAGTGTTAAGAATACTGCTAAAAATCGAAATTTGGTTAAGTTTTTGTAGTTATTAGTCATAAAATTGGGGGATTTATAACGGCTAATGTAATAAAAATAAATTAAGTAAAAAATTTGTTATTTGTTTGATAGTTAAAATTGAATATTTATATTTGCACTCCAATTATCGCGGGTATGGTGAAATTGGTAGACACGCCAGACTTAGGATCTGGTGCCGCAAGGTGTGAAGGTTCGAGTCCTTTTACCCGCACATATAAAAAAACCCTTAACTGTTTAAAGTTAAGGGTTTTTTATTGCGCTTAATTTTTTATAAACTTATGTTTTTTTGTTACATTCAACACAACTCTTATTTTTTTGTTTTCTTTTTTGTTTATACATTTGAATTCACGCAAAAAATATGAAAAGACTACTTTTTTTTCTTTTTTTATCCACATTTTCGTTTGCTCAAAATGTCGATAGAAAATATATAGATTTATCGCAAACTGAAGATGGAATTTCTATTGCTGTTTCTGATGGGAATTATTTCATAAAATTTATTAATGAAAAAATAATTGAAACAATATTTGTTCCAAAAGGTGAAAAAAATAACGCTATTTCTAATGCGGTAATTTTAAGTACTAAGATTAAAAACCTAACTTTTTATTCAGAATCCAATTCAATAGATTGTTATCCGAGTTTTGGCACATTTAAAATTAGGATACAAAAATCACCTTTTAAAATAAGCTATATTAATAATGGTGTTGAAATTCTTTCCGAAAAAGATGGTTATGTCAAGCAAAAGCATATTCCGTTAGAATCTGTTCGAGAAAACATAAAAGTTGATTCTATAGAAATGCTTCAATTTAATATTTCTACAGACGAGGTACTTTATGGAGGCGGGGCTAGGGCATTAGGTATGAATAGAAGAGGGCATAAATTAGCGCTATACAACAGAGCACATTATGGTTACGAAACACATGCTGAACTTATGAATTTCTGTATTCCTTTAGTGTTGTCTTCTAAATTATACGCTGTACATTTCGATAATTCAGCAATTGGTTATTTGGATTTGGATAGCAAAAAAAATAATACGTTGTCTTATGAAACCATTTCTGGAAGAAAAACATATCAAGTGATTGTTGGTGATTCTTGGGTTGATTTATTGAAAAACTATACAGATTTAACTGGTAAACAACCTCTTCCGCCACGATGGGCATTTGGAAATTTCGCCTCTCGATTTGGTTACCACTCTCAGCAAGAAGTAGAAAATACGATTCAAAAATTTGAAGACGAAAAAAATCCTGTAGATGCAATAATTTTAGATTTGTATTGGTTTGGAAAAACGATACAAGGTACAATGGGTAATTTGGATTGGGATAAAGATAATTTTCCAAATCCTGAAAAAATGATGACTAATTTAAATGCTAAAGGAGTAAAAACGATTTTAATTACGGAGCCATTTATATTGACGACTTCATCAAAATGGCAAGAAACTGTTGATAAAAATGTGTTAGCAACTACTAAAAATGGAATTCCTGCGACTTGGAATTTCTATTTTGGGAATACAGGGATCATTGATATTTTTAAATCTGAAGGTAAAGTATGGTTTTGGGATGTATATAAACGCCTAATAAATCAAGGGGCACAAGGAATTTGGGGCGATTTAGGTGAGCCTGAAGTTTTTCCATCAGAGGTTATAACAGCTGGAGGAAATGCTGATGAAATACATAATATTTATGGAAACAATTGGGCAAAATTAATTGCTGAAGGGTATCAAAAAGATTTTCCAAATATTCGACCATTCATTTTAATGCGTTCTGGTTATTCAGGTTCTCAGCGTTATGGAATGATTCCTTGGAGCGGAGATGTAAATAGAAGTTGGGGAGGTTTGCAAAGTCAAATGGAAATAGCTTTGCAAATGGGCATGCAGGGAATGAGTTATATGCACAGTGATTTAGGTGGGTTTGCAGGCGCTAACTTAGATGATGAGCTATATGTGCGTTGGTTGCAATATGGTGTTTTTAATCCTATTTTCCGACCTCACGCTCAGGAAGAAGTGGCTTCAGAACCAATTTACAGAAGCGATTGGGCAAAAAAACTTGCAAAACAAGCTATAGAATTACGTTATCAATTATTACCTTATAATTACAATTTGGCATTCGAAAACTCGCAAACTGGAAAACCTTTGATGCGACCTTTGTTTTTTGAAGAACCAAATAATAAAGAGTTACTATTAAAATCTGATGGCTATTTATGGGGAAATGATTTTTTAATATATCCAGTTACAGAAAAAGGACAAAAAACAAAAGAAATCTACTTTCCAAAATCAGCGAACTGGTATGATTTTTATACGGGTAAAAAATATGAAGGAGGTTCAACACAAATTGTAGATTTAAAAGAAAATGAAATCCCAACTTTTGTTAGAGGAGGAAGTTTTATTCCAATGAGTAAATTAATGCAAAACACTCAAAATTATAGCCTAAATAATTTTGATGTCCATTTTTATTTTGATGAATTTAATGAAAAAACAAAATTAAACCTATATAACGATGATGGTGTTACCCCAAATTGTTTTGAAAATTCAAAATATGAAAAATTTGATTTTAAAAGTAAATATAAAAATCAAATTTTAAACCTAAAAATAGAATACGATCGAGCATTTTTAAATACAGAAAGTAAAAAAGTAAATGTAATAATTCATGGTTTTGATAAAAAACCATCAAGTATTATTTTGAACCAAAAAAGAATAAAAAAATCCAAATACAAATTTGAAAATAATCTAATAATAATTTCTTTGGACTGTGAATTAGATTTAACACATGAAATTGAAATTAAACGTTAATATGAAAAATTCAATTCTTACAATTGCACTTGTTTCTTTATTTATTTCGAGTTGTTCATCAATAAAAGAGATAAAGAATACACCAACTAAAACACCTTTCGTATGGGAGGGAGCCAATGTTTATTTTTTAATGACGGATAGATTTTTAAATGGAAATCCAAATAATGATAACATCATCAAAAGAGATAAACCAACAGCTAAATTACGAGGCTTTGAAGGTGGAGATATTCGTGGTGTGATTCAAAAATTAGAAGAGGGCTATTTTTCTGATTTAGGAATTAATGTAATTTGGATGACACCTGTTGTGGAACAAATTCATGGCTCTGTAGATGAAGGAACAGGCAATACATATGGTTTTCATGGTTATTGGACAAAAGATTGGACTGCACTTGATCCAAGTTTTGGTACTAGAGAAGACTTGAAAGAATTGGTTGATAAAGCACATGCTAAAGGAATTAGAATTATGCTTGATGCCGTAATTAATCATACTGGTCATGCAACAGAAATTGATGATAAATATCCTGATAGTTGGGTGCGTTCAACGCCTAATTGTAAATATAATTCATATGATTCTAATATTAATTGTACCTTGGTTACAGGGCTTTTTGATGTAAAAACCGAAAGTAAAGAAAATGTAGAATTGCCACCTTTTTTAGTTGAAAAATGGAAAAAAGAAGGGCGTTATGAACAAGAAATAGCAGAATTAGACGCTTTTTTCAAAAAAACTGGTTATCCAAGAGCACCTAGATATTATATCATGAAGTGGTTGTCGGATTATATTTTAGACTTTGGTATAGATGCTTATAGGGTAGATACTGTAAAGCATACTACAGAAGATGTTTGGGCAGATTTTGGAAAAGTTTGCGAAATGACTTTTGCTGAATTTAAAGCTAAAAATCCTACAAAGGTATTAGATAATAGCGCGTTTTTTACTGTTGGGGAAGTTTATGGGTACAATATTGGTAGCAAACGATTATATGATTATGGCGATAGAAAAGTTGATTATTATGCCAATGGTTTTACAGGATTAATCAATTTTGATTTTAGAAACGAAGCAAAAATGAATTATGAAGAATTATTTTCAAAATATTCAAATATTCTTCAAAATGACTTAAAAGGAAATACGGTAATGAATTATGTGTCTTCGCATGATGATGGCTGGCCTTTTGATAAAAAAAGAGAAAAAACTTTTGAAAGCGGCACAAAACTATTACTTGCTCCTGGAATTTCACAAATTTATTATGGAGATGAAACCGCTCGATCATTAGATATTGAAGGAACCACAGGTGATGCAACACTTCGTTCAATGATGAATTGGGATGATATTGTAGGTAAAGAATCAACAAAAGAATTACTTGTACATTATCAGAAGTTGGGAGTTTTTAGAAAAAATCATCCTGCAATTGGAGCTGGTGTACACCAAAAAATATCAAGTAATTATTATTTGTTTACCCGAACATTTTCTTCAGAAAACTATACAGATAAAGTTGTAGTGGGTTTAGATTTTCCCATCGGTAACAAAGAAATTAATGTTGCAAATTATTTTACAGAGGGCACTAGTGTAAGAGATGCTTATTCAGGACAATTAGCCAAAGTGGAAAATGGAAAAATTACAATCAACACAAATTATACTATATTATTAATCGAAATTTTATAAACTATGAAAAAGATATTTTTATCAGTTATGATGCTTTCAGCTTTAATTAGTTGTAAGCAAGAACCTAAACAAGAAGATACAACAGCAGAAATTGCAGCATTTTCTCCTGAAGTAGAAGAAAACGGAGTAATATATGAAGCAAATATTCGTCAATATTCGCCAGAAGGTACTTTTAATGAATTCACTAAAGATATTCCAAAATTAAAAGAATTAGGAGTAAAAGTTATTTGGTTAATGCCAGTATTTCCAATTTCTGAGACAAAAAGAAAAGCAACCGGAGGAGCGGATAGCAAATTTGCATCAGAAATGCCAAAAGAAGAACAAGCCAAATATCTAGGAAGTTATTATGCTGTAACTGATTTTAAAGCGATTAATCCAGAGTTTGGTACTATTGAAGATTTTAGAAAATTAGTAAAAACTGCACACGAAAATGGAATTTATGTAATTTTAGATTGGGTACCAAATCATACGGGTTGGGATCATGTTTGGTTAAAAGAACATCCAGAATTTTACACTAAAAATGAAAAAGGTGAAATTACACATCCAAAAGACACTGACTGGACTGATGTTGCAGATTTAAATTATGACAACAAAGAACTTCATAAAGTAATGACGGCAGATATGATGCATTGGATTAAAAATGAAGGAGTTGATGGATTCCGTTGCGATGTAGCTGGTTCGGTGCCAGTAGAATTTTGGCAAAAAGCAATTCCAGAATTACGTAAAGAAAAAAATATTTTTATGTTAGCAGAAGCTTGGGAACCAGCATTGCTTAAAGATAATTTATTTGATATGGTTTATGGATGGGATGCACATCATACATTCAATAAAATTGCGCAAGGGAAAGAAACTGTTGCTGCATGGGATGCTTACATTGAAAAGCGTATGAAAGACTATGAAGCAAATGATATTTTGATGAATTTTGTGGATAATCATGACGAAAATTCTTGGAATGGAACGATTAAAGGCAGGTTGGGAGCAGCAGAAGAAGCAATGACAGCGTTGTCATATGTAATGCCAGGGATGCCATTAATTTACAGTGGAAACGAATATGGATTAGACCATAGTTTGAAATTCTTTGAAAAAGATTCAATTCCAAAAACAAAAGGTGCGGAATGGGAATTAAGAGCTAAATTAGGAAAATTAAAAGCAGAGAATATAGCTCTAAACGGTGGGAAAAACAAAGCAACTTATAAGAGAATTAAAGCCTCAAATGAAAATGTCTTAGTGTTTGAAAGAGAAAAAAACGGTAAAAAAGTAATTTATATAGCAAACTTTTCTGCAAAACCAGTTGATGTATCTGTTCCATTAAAAGGTAAGTTTAAAGATTATATGACAGGTAAAACAATGGAATTTAATGAAAAACAACTTCATTTATTAACACCTTGGCAATATTATATTTTGACAGAATAGTCTAATAAAAAATCAAATTTTAAAGTCCTGTTGTTTTCGGCAGGACTTTTTATTTAAAAATTATAACCGATATTTGTAAAAAAACAAAATCTTTGAATTCAAAATACGACATCATCATAATAGGCGGAGGAGCAGCCGGATTTTTCACAGCAATCAATATTGTGGAAAAAAATGTTAATTTAAAAGTAGCTATTCTTGAAAGAGGGAAAAATGTTTTAGAAAAAGTACGAATTTCTGGAGGTGGTCGTTGCAATGTTACTCATGCGTGTTTTGTTCCAAATGATTTAGTAAAGTTCTACCCAAGAGGAGAACGTGAATTAAAAGGTCCTTTTCATCAGTTTTGTTCTGGCGATACTATTGAATGGTTTGAAAAGCACGATGTAGCGCTTAAAATTGAAGAAGATGGCAGAATGTTTCCTGTTTCAAATTCATCGGAAACTATTATTGACTGTTTTTTAGAAACAACTAAAAAATTAAAAATTGATATTTTAACAAACCATAGTGTTCAAGAACTCTATCAAGCGGAAACACATTGGAAAGTAACTACAGTACAAGAAGTTTTCACTTGTCATAAAATAGTAATGGCGTCTGGAAGCAATCCTAAAATGTGGGAAATGCTACAAAACCTGGGACATACAATTGTAGCACCTGTTCCGTCTTTATTTACTTTTAATATTAAAGATCCACGAATTAAAGATTTGATGGGACTCTCAGCTTTTGCGACTGTAAAAGTTAAAAAATCTAAATTACAAGCTTCGGGTCCATTATTAATAACACATTGGGGTATGAGTGGACCTGGAATTTTGAGACTTTCGGCTTGGGGAGCAAGAGAATTAGCTGAAAAAAAATACCAGTTTGCTATTCAAGTCAATTGGCTAAATGAAACAACTTTTGAAGAAGCAATGGATTTATTAAAAGAAATTAAAGAACAAAACACCAAAAAACTTATTGCAAAATATGCGCATTTTGAATTACCCAAAAGGTTATGGGAAAATATTGTAAAAGCGGCAGGAATTGAAGAAGAAACAAAATGGGCAGATGTAAGCAAAAAACAATTACATGCTTTTGTTGAACAACTTACAAATGCCGAATTTCAAGTTAACGGTAAAAGTACATTTAAAGAAGAATTTGTAACCGCTGGTGGAATCGACTTAAAAGAAGTCAATTTTAAAACCATGGAAAGTAAAATTCTGCCAAACGTTTATTTTGCAGGCGAAATACTAAACATCGATGCCATCACAGGAGGTTTTAATTTTCAAAACGCCTGGACAGGAGGATTTATAGTTGCGAATTCTATAACAAATTAATAAGAAGAATCATCAGGAGCACTTCCAGTAGGGAGTGATGATTTACTTAAATCCGTTTCTTTTTTGGTAGTTAAAAACGTAAATTCAGTTACTTGAATTTCTGTTGTGTATTTAGTTGCGCCATCTTCTGCTTGCCATTGACGCGATTTGATTCTTCCTTCTATATAAATTTTATCTCCTTTAGAAAGATATTTTTCACAAATTTCGGCTGCTTTATTACGAACTACAATATTGTGCCATTCTGTAGAAGTAATTTTTTCACCTGTTGTTTTATTAATATATACTTCGTTAGTGGCTAAAGGAAATCTTCCTATACAATTACCTCCTTCAAAGTAATGCATTTTAATTTCATCTCCTAGATGTCCTATTAAAATGACTTTATTTAATGTTCCGTTCATGGCTTGTATATTTTTTTGGGTTATTCAAAAGTAGTAATTTATAATGAATTAAAACAATTTGAGTTCATAAAATTATGAATTACAATTGGGAATGGTAATTTTTCTATTTCGGCAAATGTTTTAGAATCTGGTAATTTCTCATTAAAATTTAATTGAAAAAACCGAATATGTAAATTTTGATGCGATAATTTATGAAGAATAATTTTCTGATTTAAAATGAAAATCTCATTAGGTTTTTTATTAAAAAAATCCACAAAAGCAAGCTGATTCATAAAATCATGTTCTGAAACTAAATCTTCCGTTTCTATCATTGGAAATTCATACAGATTCTCCCAAATTCCTTTACCTTCACGTTTTTGAACAATATAATTGGAATCAATATCTTTTAAAATCAAATAATTCAAATAGCGATTGGTTACTTTTGTTTTTTTAGTTTTTACAGGTAATTCTAAAACTTTTTTATGTTGAAGTGCAGCACAACTCGAATTTAAAATACAAGAATTACAATTTGGATTCTTTGGAACACATTGCATTGCGCCAAATTCCATGATTGCTTGATTAAAAAGAGCTGGTTTGTCTGTAGGTAAGACTTCTTGCGCTATATTTTGAAACTCTTTTTTAGTTTTTCCTTCAGAAATATCGCTATCAATATTAAAATAACGACTCAAGACTCTAAAAACATTTCCATCTACCACAGCAACGGGTTCATTGTAGGAAAAAGAAGCAATCGCCGCAGCTGTATATTCACCAACACCTTTTAATTTTAATAAATTTTCATAATTTTCAGGAAAAACACCATTTAATTCAGTAGCAATAAATTTTGCAGTTGCATGCAAATTTCTTGCTCTGGAGTAATAGCCTAAACCTTGCCATAATTTTAAAACTTGTTCTTCCTCAGCATTTGCTAAATCAAAAATGGTAGGAAAAGCTTCTGTAAAAGCATTAAAATAAGGTAGTCCTTGAGCAACGCGCGTTTGTTGTAACATGATTTCTGACAACCAAATTATGTAAGGATTAGTGGTATTGCGCCATGGTAAATCGCGCTTATTTTGTAAATACCATTTAATTAAAGAGTTAGAAAATTGCATATTTTTATATTGGTCAACAAAAATAAATCTTTAGTAATTAAAATTTAATCAATTATGGTTGATTTATTATTTTTTTAATTCTTATATTTGCAAACTCAAAAAAATACACAATATAAATACGAAAGAAAATGACGAAAGCAGATATCGTAGCGAAAATTTCAGAAAAATTAGGACTTGAAAAAGGAGATGTTCAAGCAACTGTTGAAACTTTTATGGAAGAAGTAAAAAATTCATTAGAAACTGGTGATAATGTTTACTTAAGAGGTTTTGGAAGTTTTATCATTAAAACAAGAGCAGAGAAAACAGGAAGAAACATTTCTAAAAACACTACAATTAAAATCCCTGCACACAACATTCCAGCATTTAAACCTGCTAAAGTGTTTGTTGAAAGCGTTAAAGAAAAAACAGAAGTTACAGTATAAAAATAAATTATTAATCTAAACACCAACATGTTATGCCAAGTGGTAAAAAAAGAAAAAGACATAAGGTAGCAACTCACAAACGTAAAAAAAGAGCGAGAGCAAACCGTCATAAAAAGAAAAAGTAGTTTAAAACTACTTTTTCTTTTTTTAGAAAAAAGTTCATTGAAATTAGCCGATTTAAAATTGGCTATCGGGAAAAATCCTGTAAAATTATTGTTTAATCCATTTGTTCCAAGGTAATTGGAATGGATAAAAATGTACCGCATGAACAAAGAATTAATTATTCGTTCAGGTTCAGACGCTGTAGATTTTGCCTTATTAAAAGATGGAAAACTAATTGAATTACATAAAGAAGAAGAAAAACAAAGCAATTTTGCTGTAGGTGATATCTTTATTGCCAAAATACGCAAACCTGTTGCTGGTTTAAATGCCGCATTTGTTAACTTAGGTTATGAAAAAGATGCCTTTTTGCATTATCATGATTTAGGTCCAAACCTTCCTTCTTTGATGAAATTTATTAAACTTGTAAGCGCAGGTAAATTAAAAGATTATTCACTCAAAAATTTTCCTTTTGAAGCTGAAATCAACAAAGACGGATCTATTATGGATATTTTAAGTCCAAATCAGTCGATTTTAGTTCAAGTGGTTAAAGAACCTATTTCTACAAAAGGTCCCAGAATTAGTTCTGAGATTTCTTTAGCAGGAAGATATGTGGTTTTAGTTCCTTTTTCAGATCGAGTTTCTGTTTCTCAAAAAATAGAATCAAGAGAAGAAAAAGATAGACTAAAAAGACTGGTTCAATCCATCAAACCAAAAGGATTCGGTGTTATTGTAAGAACAGTAGCCGAAGGCAAAAAAGTAGCCGAACTTGATAAAGATCTTCAAACTCTTTTAGATAGATGGTCATCGATGAGTCGTCGTTTACAGACTGCTCACCATCCATCAAAAGTTCTAGGAGAGTTAAACAAAGCTTCATCTATTTTAAGAGATGTATTTAACGATACATTTTCTTGTATTCATGTAGATGACGAAGATTTGTATTTAGAAACGAAGGAGTATTTGCAAGAAATAGCTCCGGATAAAGTGTCTATCGTAAAACACTATCAGTCAAAAGAACTGCCTCTTTTTGAAAAATATCATATTGAGCGACAAATAAAAACGTCTTTTGGGAAAACAGTTTCTATGAGTAAAGGTGCTTATTTAATTATTGAACACACAGAAGCTTTACACGTTATTGACGTAAATAGCGGAAACCGTTCAGCAAAAGCATCAAGCCAAGAAGATACTGCTCTTGAAGTTAACATGATTGCTGCAGCAGAAATTGCTCGACAACTAAGACTCAGAGACATGGGCGGAATTATTGTGGTGGATTTTATCGACATGCAAAATCCAGAAAACCGCAAAGTATTATATGATTTCTTGAAAGAAGAAATGAGTGACGATAAGGCCAAGCATAAAATCTTGCCTCCTAGCAAATTTGGATTAATTCAAATTACTAGACAAAGAGTTAGACCTGAAGTTAATATCAAAACTAGAGAAGAAGACCCTAACAATGAAAATGGGGAAATTGAAGCTCCAATTTTGATTATTGATAAAATAACGGCTGACCTAGAACGCATTATAAAAGACCACAAAAAAGTTGTACTTAATGTACATCCATTTGTGGCAGCATACCTTACCAAAGGTTTTCCATCATTACGTTCGAAATGGTTTTTCGAACATAAGAAATGGGTGAAAATCATACCTCGTGACGCTTACACGTATCTAGAATATCATTTCTTCGATAAAGAAGGAAATGAAATTATAGTAAAATAATATAGGATGTATCCTGTAAAATAAAAAACCGCTTTTCGAAAGATTGGCGGTTTTTTTTATGTTTTAAACTCAGGAATTTATTCCAACTCATACTCCAATCGCACTGTAATTCTTGCTGTTTTATTTTTGCTATACGTATCGTTATTTCCACCATAGCTATCTTCTTCGGTAGAACCTTGTCCAGTAATTTGAAAAACACCCATGCTTGCAGATTTTAATTTTCCTAAACTTCCATCAGCTGTTTTTACAATTTTTTGAGCACGCTCGCTAGCATCTTTAGAAGCGTTTTGAATTAAACTATGTTTTAAACTTGGTAAATCGGAATAGGTATATTGAATAGAATTAGAAGACAATTCAATTCCCGAATTAATCAATTCAGATGTCTTGCTAGATACTTCTTCGATACGTTTCATTAATTCAGGGTTTTTCTTGGCTGAAAATGTTATTGTCTGTGTGGCTTCATAACCATCAAAAACTTGTTCGTATTTAGTTTGGTAAGCTACTTCTGAATTTTCGGTTCTAACTTCTCTAAAACGTTTGTTAAACTGCACCGCTCCAAAAGTAAATTCTTCTTTCTTAAAACCTTTGTTCAAAAAGAAATCGGAAACAATTTTTTGATCAGAAATCATCTTGTTATACGCTTCTTTAATATCAAAACTCTTGGTTGTAAAACTTCCCGACCATAAAATTTCATCTGAAACGAAATCTTTTGTTCCTAATCCAATTACTGAAATAGTGTCTAAGTTTTCATTACGATTTTTAAATGCTGAACCTAAAATAAATGCGGTAATAATTATTGAAATCCCAATAATTAAGGTTGATTTTAATCTGCTTTCCATACTTTATAAAATTAGCTTGTTTTCTAATGCTACATCAAAAGGTATACCAAGTTACAAATTTTTAACCCGCTTAGAAAATTATCTTTTATTTTTAAAAAATGCCTTCATTAAATCACCGCATTCTTTTTCCAAAACACCTGAAATTACTTGGGTTTTCGGGTGTAATTGCGTTCCCATTTTTTGAAAACCACGATTTTCATCAGAAGCACCAAAAACAATTTTAGAAATTTGCGACCAATACAAAGCACCAGCACACATTTGGCAAGGTTCTAAAGTCACGTATAAAGTACAATCTTTCAAATATTTCCCTCCGATGAAGTTCGCAGCGCTGGTTATGGCTTGCATTTCGGCATGAGCGGTAACATCATGAAGCAATTCTGTTAAATTGTGTGTTCTTGCAATGACGCGATTGTCAATCACAATTACAGCACCAACAGGGATTTCACCTTTCTCAAAAGCAATTTCTGCCTCTTGGAGGGCTTTCTTCATAAAAAACTCGTCGGTAAAAATATTCTCCATAAGTACAAAAATACAACAACCAATTCTTACTTTTGTGCTGTGATGGAAAATTTGCTTTCAAAAATTAATAATCCTACCGATTTAAGGAAACTTCCTGAAAATCAACTTCCTCAATTAGCCAAAGAATTGAGAGACTTTATCATTGATATTGTTTCGAAGAAAGAAGGGCATTTGGGTGCGAGTTTAGGCGTTGTCGAATTAACGATTGCGTTGCATTACGTTTTCAATACACCAGAAGATTTACTGGTTTGGGATGTAGGTCATCAAGCTTACGGACATAAAATCTTAACCGAAAGACGCGACATTTTCCACACGAATAGAGAATTAAACGGAATTTCAGGTTTTCCTAAACGAAGTGAAAGTGTTTATGATACGTTTGGTGTAGGGCATTCTTCAACTTCGATTTCGGCTGCTTTAGGAATGGCATTGGCATCGCAATTAAAAGGTGAACTTGAAAAACAACACATTGCAGTGATTGGAGATGCTTCAATCGCAAGCGGAATGGCATTTGAAGGCTTGAATCATGCTGGAGTTACTGATGCGAATTTATTGGTTATTTTAAACGATAATGCCATTGGAATTGACCCAAGCATTGGTGCTTTGAAAGATTATTTGACAGCAGTTAAAGAAGGCAAAAACCCAAAGCAAAATAACATCATCAAATCCTTGAATTTTGATTATTCAGGTCCGATTGATGGTCACGATTTACCAAAATTGATTTCGGAATTAGAACGATTAAAATCGGTTAAAGGTCCGAAATTTCTTCACGTGATTACTACCAAAGGAAAAGGATTACAATTAGCCGAAGAAGATCAAGTAAAATATCATGCGCCAGGAAAATTTGATGCTGAAACTGGGAAAATTCATCCAAAAGATGAATCACACTTACCACCAAAATTTCAAGATGTTTTCGGACTTACCTTGGTGGAATTAGCAAAACAAAACGAAAAAATCATTGGAATTACGCCGGCTATGCCTACAGGAAGTTCCATGACCTATATGATGGAAGCTTTTCCAAAACGTGCTATTGACGTTGGAATTGCTGAACAACACGCTGTTACCTTAGCTGCCGGAATGGCAACGCAAGGAATGGTGGTTTTTTGTAATATTTACTCCACTTTTTTACAGCGCGCTTACGACCAAGTGATTCATGATGTGGCTTTACAAGATTTACCTGTTATTTTTTGTTTAGATAGATCAGGTTTGGTGGGTGAAGATGGCGCAACACATCATGGGGTATTTGATATTGCCTATTTGAATTGCATTCCGAATTTAATTATTGCGGCACCAAAAGATGAAATGGAGTTACGAAATATTATGTTTACCGCTTCAGAAGGATTGAATCATCCAATTGCAATTCGCTATCCTAGAGGAAGAGGCGAAAACGTGAATTGGGAACAACCTTTTGAGAAAATTGAAATCGGGAAAGTAGAAAAAATTCATAAAGGAAATAAAGTTGTTATTTTATCCACTGGAACCATTGGGAATAATGTGACTAAAGCTATACTTGAAGTGGAAAATCCAAATTTTTTCTCGCATTATCATTTTCCATTCATAAAACCATTAAATGTTGATTCTATTAAATCTATTATAAATTCACATGAGCACATTGTTACTATTGAAGATGGTGTTGTTACAGGAGGTTTTGGAGAACAAATTAATACTATTATAGCTTCTAAAAACTTGAACAAACCAGTTGTTAATTTAGGAATTCCTGATAAGTTTATTGAACAAGGTACGGTTTTTGAGCAACAACAAATTTGTAAAATCGACGTTCAAAGTTTAATTCAATTATTTAATACTATATCACATGATTAAAAAAGCCTACCTACTAGGATTTTTATTTTTTGCCTTACAAAATAATTTTGCGCAAATTGTTAGAACCGAATTACCTGATTCAACCTCAAATTGGACTAAAGAAAACAAAATAGGATTAGATATCTCCCAAATTACTTTTGTAAATTGGAATGCAGGAGGAAATAATTCAGTTTCTGGGTTGTTGAAAGGGCAATTTATAAGAACTTATACTAATGGGAATTTACATTGGAAAAATGAATTAATTACACGTTATGGTATAAATAAACAAGAAGCTCAAGATGTTAGAAAAACGGATGATCAACTTCAAGTAAATTCTACTTTTGGATATAGAAAAGATACAATTTCAAATTGGTACTATGCAGGGAAGTTTAACTTTAATACTCAATTTGCAAATGGTTACGCTTATCCCAATACTGATTTAGCAATTTCAAAACCATTTGCACCAGCCTATATATTTTTAGGAATCGGAGCTGAATATTCTAGAAAGGACTTGAATTTTAATCTTTACTTGTCTCCTCTAACTCAAAAAACTACACTTGTTTTTGATCAACGATTAGCCAATCAAGGTGCTTTTGGTGTAGATAAAGCGGTTTATGACATCGATGGTAATTTAATTAGAGAAGGAAAAAACACAAGAACAGAAGTAGGAATTTTAGTTACAAATCAATGGAAAAAGGAAATATATAAAAATATTAACTTAGAGCATAGAATTAGCTTATACACTGATTATATCAATAAATTTGGTAATATTGATATAGATTGGCAATTACAATTAGCAATGGTTGTAAATCAATATGTGAAAGCAAATATTGGAACTCACTTACTTTATGATGATGATATCAAATTTAAAGAAGAAGAAGCTGGTGTTCAAGTTATAAAAGGACCAAGAGTTCAATTAAAACAATTATTAGGTGTTGGAATTGAATATAATTTTTAATTATTTTAGCAAAAAAAAGGGACATGAATTGTCCCTTTTTTTTGCTAAAATAATCCGTTTAACTCGGCATCAATTCGATTGATAATCATTCCTAAATCTTCAGGATTGTTTACAAAATCAATATTGTCAACATCTATAATTACTAATTTTCCTTTGTTGTAGGTTTGGATCCAAGCTTCGTATCTTTCGTTCAAGCGGCTCAAATAATCAATTGAAATTGAGTTTTCATAATCTCTACCTCTTTTGTGAATTTGGCTTACTAAATTAGGAATTGAACTTCTTAAATAAATCAATAAATCTGGAGAACCAACCAAACCTTCCATTAATTCGAATAGAGAAGTATAATTGTTGTAATCTCTATTTGTCATTAATCCCATAGCATGAAGATTAGGGGCAAAAATATGTGCATCCTCATAAATTGTTCGGTCTTGAATAATATTCTTCCCACTTTGTCTAATTTGCAGTACTTGACGAAAACGACTGTTTAAGAAATAAATTTGAAGATTAAAACTCCAACGTTCCATTTGATGATAAAAATCGTCTAAATATGGATTGTCTACTACATCTTCAAAATGTGGTTCCCATTTAAAATGTTTTGCTAATAATCGAGTAAGTGTTGTTTTTCCTGCGCCTATATTTCCTGCTACTGCTATGTGCATTATGGTAAAATTATTTTATAATTAGTGATTTCATTTTGGGTAAAAATAGCTAAAATTCCATCCGCAAAGAAAAAATTAGTAGCGAAATTTTCAGCAATTTTAATTTTTAGATTTGTGTTAGTTTTTATTTTGTAATAATATAGTTGATTTTCATAGCTATAGATTGCTATTTCGTCATTAATCAATTGAATATTGTCAAAATTTGGGAGTTCAGTATGGGCTTTGATTGTCCCGTAAATTGAAATAGAATAGAGTTTGTTTTTAGTGTCAAGCCAATAAAAATTAGTATAGTTTGAATGATAATATTTTATAGGGTTTTCCAAACTTGTTGAAATCCAATAAAAAGTATCTTTGGTTAAATCGTATAATCCAATTTTTGAAGTGATAGTGTCAAAAAACCATAATTTATTTTGTGACGATAATGCAATTGCTCCAATATTGACAGGCTCAGATAAATGATTGAAATTTATTTTTTTTGTTTCATTTAATTGATTGTCTAATAAAATTGCAGTATTGAAATCGTTATAAAAAACCACAATTTGAAGCGGGTTTTGAAAATCTACTCGTGTAATTTTTCCTAAACTTACATTTTTATATTCAAAATGATTTTGTGTATTATTTTTAAAAAGAACATTGTCTTTTGTAGTATAAAAGTTTTGTTGGTTGTCAAATCCTAAAAATTCTTCAGCTTGAATTTTAGTGCTATTGATTTTTTCTGTTAAAATTGTTTCTTGAGAAAACACACTTATAGCAAAAAGAAAGAGAAAACAAAATAACACGGCGGTTTTTCGTAACATTGTTTTTAAACTAATTTGAAATTAAAGTGTCTAATATACTACTTTAACACAAAATTAGTAGATAAATTGTGTAACAATTTGCATTTTTGGAGGTCTAAACAAGTATCTAATTTATTCTAAAACAATGAAAAAAATAATTATTGCTTCAATTTTAATGATTTCTGGTTTCATACAAGCTCAGAATTTTCAAGGTATGGCGGTTTATGAATCAAAAACAAGTACGGCAGATTTTATGAAAGGTATGCAAGGAAATAAAGATATTACTCCTGAAATGCAAAAACAAATCGAAGAACGTATGAAAAAAATGTTTGAAAAAACATTCATTTTAAATTTTGATAAATCGGCTTCGATATATAAAGAGGAAGAAAAATTAGATGCGCCAGGACAACAAGGTGGTGGTAGAATGATGATGTCTATGATGGGCGGAGGCGGAACGCATTATAAAAATGTAAAACAGAAACAAGTAATTGTAGATAAAGAATTTTTTGGAAAAGAATTTTTAATTAAAGATTCATTACCAAAATATGATTGGAAACTAGATGGAGAATCAAAGCAAATAGGAAGTTATACTTGTTTTAAAGCAACAGCTGTTGTTAAAGTAAGTGAATCTGATTTTAGAAATTTTAGATTTAGAAATAAAGAAGGCGAAAAAAAGGAAGAAACTGCAAAAGATTCAACAAAAGCTAAAAAAACAAATTTTACTGATGATTGGGAAATGCCAAAAGAGAATACTATTACGGCATGGTATTGTCCGGAAATTCCAGTTAATCAAGGACCTGAAAATTATTGGGGATTACCAGGATTGATTTTGGAAGTAAACGATGGTAAAACAATTATTTTGTGTTCAAAAATTGTAATGAATCCAAAAGATAAAGTAGAAATTGTTCCTGCTACCAAAGGAAAAGAAGTAACTCAAAAGGAATATGACGAAATTGTTAAAAAGAAAATGGAAGAGATGCGCGAAATGAATTCGGGTCCTGGAGGGCAACAACGTGGCGGATTTAGAATGGGTGGTGGAAGATAATTTATTTTAAAAGATGAAAAAATTAATCATATTTCTTATAATGGCACTTTCTACAGGTGCCTTTTCTCAAAATATTCGTTTTGAAGGTATTATCAAGGATTCAACAGGTGTTGGGTTAGAAATGGCAAACATTATGGCTGTAAATCAGCAAACAAAAGCAATGGATGCCTATGCTATTACGAATGAAGCGGGAAAATTTGTTTTGAATTTGAATGCTAATACCGCTTATATTATCAAAGCGAGTTATTTAGGGTATGAAAATTATGAGAAAACGGTTCAAACCGGTAGTTCTAATATGAATTACAACGTAGTTTTAAGAGAAGGAATCCTGTTAAAAGGAGTAGAAATTGTTCATGAAATGCCAGTAAGAATTTCGGGAGATACAATTATATATAACGCCGATTCTTTTAAAAATGGAACGGAACGAAAATTAGAAGACGTACTAAAAAAATTGCCAGGTGTTGAAGTAAATAAAGATGGAGAAATTGAAGTAGAAGGCAAAAAAGTCCAAAAAGTAATGGTGGAAGGAAAAGATTTTTTTGATGGTGATACAAAATTAGCTACGAAAAATATTCCAGCCGATGCTTTAGATAAAATCCAAGTATTAAGAAATTATAATGAGGTTACTAATTTAAAAGGATTAGAAAATAACGAGGAAAATGTAGCGCTCAACATCAAATTAAAAGATGGGAAAAAGAACTTTTGGTTTGGAGATATTACTGCAGGTATTGGTGTTGGACACGAAGAGGATAGGTATATTATTAATCCAAAATTATTTTACTACAATCCAAAGTTTAGTTTAAATGTTATTGGAAATAAAAATAATATTGGTGAGTTGCCATTAACGGCTCAAGATTATTTCAAGTTTACAGGCGGATTCAAAAACATGATGCGAAAAGGAGGTTCTTCTTTTAATGTAGCCTCTAACGACTTGGGAATTATGGGACTTCGTAACAATCAAGCAGCTAATATTGAGTCAACTTTTGGAGCGGCCAATTTTAGTTTTAACCCTTCAAAAGCTTGGACATTAAGTGGTTTTGGAATTTTGTTAGGAAATAAAACTGAAATTGAAACTACAACTATTTCGAATCGTACGGATAATCTACCAGATGGAACAACTGAAACTACTGTAGAAAATCGTCAAGATTTTACAAGACAAGATAGTAAACAAGTATTGTTTAAATTGAGTTCGAGTTATGTGCCTTCAGAGAAAGCACATTTTGATTATGATGCTTTAGTTAAGTTTTCTGATCAAAAAGAAAATACAAGTCTGTTTTCTAACCAACTTTCTGATATTTATACTGGAAAAGATCAAAATCCGTTTTCAATCAATCAAAATCTAAACTATTATTACACGTTAAGTGATAAGCATGTTTTTGCATTTGAAATGCAACACTTGTATCAAAAAGAAGACCCGTTTTATAATGCTAATTTAGGTGTGTTACCTTTTGGAATGTTATTGCCTACATATGAAACAGAAGGATTAGACCCTATTGAGCAGGCTAATATTAGAGACGATGTTTCTCAAAAAAGATTTGTACAAACGAATAAACTTGATTCAAAGTTTGATTATTATTATATGTTGACTCCAAAAAGTAATGTTAATTTAACTTTAGGAAACACCTATTCGTATCAAAATTTCGATTCTTCTATATTCCAAATTTTACAAGATGGAACTCAAAATGACTTAACCGATAGTTCTGAAATGAATGATGTTGATTATGCTTTTAACGATGTGTTTCTAGGAGTACATTATAAATTCTTAACTGGAAAATTCACATTCAATCCTGGATTTAGTGTGCATCAATACAACATGAACGACGAACAACTAGGGACTTCAAATAAACAATCTTTCACAAGAATTCTGCCGGATGTTTATGCTTTATGGCAAATTAAAAAATCTGAAACATTAACTTATAATTATTCGTTGACTAATAATTTTACAGATATCAATAAATTAGCACAAGGTTACGTTTTTTCAAATTATAACAGTTTGTTTAGCGGAAATAGATATTTAGAAAATTCAACTTCTCAAGTACATTCATTGCGTTATTTTAAATATAATATGTTTAATTTCGAAAATATTTTTGCAAATATTTCTTATACTAAACAAGTTGATGCTATAAAAAACAAAGCATTATTTTCTGGAGTAAATCAGGTTTCTTCTGCGGTCAATATTAATTCTAGTTTTCCAGAAGAATCATTGAGTGGAAGTGCAAATTATGGACGTTCGTTTTTTAAATATTATAAAGCAAATGCTCGTGTTTCTATTGGATGGAACAAGTTTAATAATATTCGTGTTTATCCAGATACCGATACAGACCCTGATAATAATCCAACTGCTATTCAAACTACGGAATCACTTAGTCAAAGTTATTCATTAGGATTTTCTACTAATTTTAAGCAGTTGCCAAATTTAGGAATATCATATAATTATTCAATTAGTGATAATTTTTCTGATATTGTATATACAGATAGTCCGTCTTTAACTTTAGAATATTATTTCTTGGAGGCATTTTCTTTTACATCGGAATATAACTTTTTTCATAATTACAATAAATCAAAAACAATTGATAGCGAATATGATTTTTTATCAGCAAATATCATGTATCAAAAGAAAGACAGTAAATGGGAATGGAAATTATCAGGAACCAATTTGTTGGATACAAAATCACTAGATAGCAATAGTTTTAGTCAATTAGGTGGTACAAGTACTTTTTCAAGTTACAAAGTACAGCCACGATATTTGATTTTAAGCTTGAAATATAATTTGTAAAACTGTTAATATAAAAAAGCCTGACTTTATAGTCAGGCTTTTTTATTTGTATAAATAGCTTAATTATAATTTAAAAGCTGCTTTTACTTTGTCTACGAAATCTAATTTTTCCCATGTGAATAATTCAACAGTTAATGTTTTTGTTTCACCACCAGGAGCAGAAAATGTTTTTGTTACGGTTTCTGGAGTTCTTCCCATGTGTCCGTATGCGGCAGTTTCGCTATAAATAGGATTTCTTAATTTTAAACGTTGTTCAATAAAGTATGGACGCATATCAAAAATACTTTCTACAACTTTACTAATTTCTCCATCAGTTAATTTTACTTTTGCAGTTCCGTATGTGTTTACGTTAATTGATGTTGGTTCAGCAACTCCAATAGCGTAAGATACTTGAACTAAGATTTCGTCAGCTACACCAGCAGCCACTAAATTTTTAGCAATATGACGAGTAGCATAAGCAGCAGAACGGTCTACTTTAGATGGGTCTTTTCCTGAGAAAGCACCACCACCGTGAGCTCCTTTTCCACCGTAAGTATCTACGATAATTTTTCTTCCAGTTAAACCAGTATCTCCGTGAGGTCCTCCAATTACGAATTTTCCAGTTGGGTTAATGTGGTATTTAATTGCATCATTAAATAAATGAGCATATTGAGGATTTTTAGCAATCACTCTTGGAATCAAAATCTCAATAATATCTTTTTTGATTTTTGCTAACATCGTTGGTTCATCAGCAAAATCATCATGTTGCGTTGAGACTACAATAGCATCAATACGAACAGGTTTGTTATCATCAGAATATTCTAAAGTTACCTGAGATTTTGCATCTGGGCGTAAGTAAGTGATTTCTTTGTTCTCTCTTCTTAAGTCGGCTAAATCTTGTAATAATTGATGCGATAATTTTAAAGCTAACGGCATGAATTCAGCAGTCTCATTTGTTGCATAACCAAACATCATTCCTTGGTCACCTGCACCTTGCTCTTCTTTGCTAGCTCTATCAACTCCTTGATTAATATCGGCAGATTGTTCGTGAATTGCAGATAAAACTCCACAAGAATTCGCTTCAAACATATATTCACTTTTGGTATAACCAATTTTCTTGATTACATCTCTTGCGATAGTTTGTACATCTAAATAAGTATTAGATTTTACCTCTCCAGCTAAAATTACCTGACCTGTGGTTACTAACGTTTCGCAAGCTACTTTTGACTCAGGGTCAAATGCTAAAAAGTTATCAATTAATGCGTCTGAAATTTGATCCGCAACTTTGTCGGGATGTCCTTCACTCACTGATTCTGACGTAAATAAATAAGCCATAATTAAATTTTTATTATAAATTAAGCGAGAAAAAAAGAAGACTGCAAATCGCGTAAAGGAGTAGGGAATACTGCTTTAGCATTTTTTTAATGAGGTTGCAATCAGTTCAAATTTTTCCTCTTTGTTTTCGGATGCAAATGTATGAAATGAAATTGAATTCCAAATAGTTGTTAACTTATTTTTTTTAAAAATGTACTTTATCGGAATTTTTTAATGCTTCGTCGGAAATGTATTATGTAATTACTTGTTATTCATATATTTATAATTCAAATTTTTAAAATATATAGATATGGTTAAAAAATTACTTTCTTTTAGCTTTTTGTTGGTTTCGCTAACATTTCAAGCACAAAATTTAATTAGTGAAGGGTTTGATACTTATACTAATTTAGCCACGGCAGGTTGGACATCAACAAATCAAAGTACTGTTGTTGGAACTAATCCTGATTGGTTTCAAGGAAATCCCACAGCTAGTGGTGGGCCTTTTGACTCCTATGCTGGAGCTACTAATTCTTATGTTGCATGTAATTACAATAGTACCGCTGGAGCCAATACGATTAGTAATTGGCTAATGTCGCCTGTAGTTAGTCTTGTTAACGGGGATGTTATTACGTTTTATACAAGAACAGTTTCTTCACCAGCATACGCTGATAGATTACAATTAAGAATCAGTACTAATGGAGCTGCTTCTGCTAATCCAGTTGGTGCAACAGGAGTTGGGGATTATACTACTTTAGCATTAGATGTTAATCCTTCATTGGTGGCTACAAGTTATCCTAATGCATGGACTTTGTATAGTTATACGGTTTCTGGTTTACCAACAGCTACTAATTGTAAAATTGCATTTAGATATTTTGTTACAAATGGAGGTCCTTCTGGAGCTAATTCTGATTATATTGGGGTAGATTCATTTTCAGTTGATAGACCATTAAGCTCTGATTCGTTTTTCAAAAATAATTTTTCACTATATCCTAATCCTGTTAGTAATGTGTTAAATATTTCTATGAAAAATGAAATGACTATCAATAATTTGTCAATTACAGATTTAAATGGTAGAATGGTGTTTTCTAGTGATTCAAATACTTCAATAGATGTTTCAAATTTATCTTCTGGGGTTTATTTTATTTCTATTGAAACAAATGAAGGAAAAGGAACTGCAAAATTTGTAAAAAAATAAAAATATTTTATTGTATAAATTAGAAAAAAAGAGGCTTTTGCCTCTTTTTTTCTTTTATGACAGTTTTTATTTTTGTTATTTATTATTTTTAATGAAAAATAATCTATAAAATTATTTTAAAATAACAAAATTTAGAAAAATAATCTATTTATTTTTTTATTGTAGAAAATAAATCTAATTTTGTCTCATCAAATTAAAAGAAATAAATATGAACTTTACAATGTGCTATATCTGTATGACAATGTGGAATAATTCACAGAGGCTTTGTATTGCATAATTTTAAAGAAACTTAAATAATCAATATAACCTCTGTCGAAAGCAGAGGTTTTTTTATTTCTAAAAACACAACAAATATGAAAATAGCCATTTACAATCCAAGACGATGTTGTCGAATGTGTAGCTGAATCAAACTCAGTAGAATCAAAAACATTTAAAAATACAATAACATCAAAAATAAAAATATCATGAGCACAAATAAATTTGCAACAAACGCTTTACACGCAGGACACGATACCACTAAAAACGCAGGAACAAGAGCGGTTCCAATTTACCAAACCACATCCTACGTTTTCAATAATTCAGACCACGCAGCCAATCTTTTTGGTTTAGCCGAGGCTGGTTTTATTTACACACGATTAAATAATCCAACAAACGATATCTTAGAACAGCGTTTAGCCAAATTAGAAGACGGAATCGGAGCTGTAGTAACCGCTTCAGGAACCGCAGCAATCTCAACTGCTTTATTAACGTTGTTAAAAGCTGGCGACCATATCGTAGCTTCAAACAGTTTGTATGGTGGAACTTACAATTTATTAAACGTGACTTTGCCAAGATTAGGCATCACCACAACATTCGTAGATCCATCAAATCCTGAAAATTTCTTAAATGCAGCACAAGAAAAAACAAGAGTCTTCTTTGCTGAAAGTTTAGGAAACCCAAAATTAGATGTACTCGATTTAAAAGCCATTTCAAAAGCAGCACAAACCTACAAAGTGCCTTTTATTGTGGATAACACAGTGGCAACACCCTTTTTGCTAAACCCAATCGAACACGGAGCAAACATCGTAATTCATTCGTTAACCAAATACATCGGTGGAAACGGTACTTCGCTTGGAGGCGTTATCATCGATGCAGGAAATTTCGATTGGAGCAACGGAAAATTCCCTGAATTCACAGAACCTTCAGCAGGGTATCACGGATTAAAATATTACGAAGTGTTAGGTGCAGCTTCGTTTATCGCAAAAGTTAGAATCGAAGGTTTACGCGATTTAGGTGCTTCATTAAGTCCATTTAACGCGTTTCAAATTATTCAAGGTTTGGAAACATTGGCTATCCGAATCAAAAAACACAGCGAAAATGCACTTGAATTAGCAAAATGGTTACAAAAACGTCCGGAAGTGGCATGGGTAAATTATCCTGGATTGATTTCGTCAAAATATTATGATTTAGCTCAAGAATATTTACCAGAAGGACAAAGCGGTATCGTAACTTTTGGATTAAAAGGTGGTTACGAAGCAGCTAAAAAAGTTGCCGATGAAACCCAATTTTTCTCATTGTTGGCGAATATTGGTGATACAAAATCATTAATTATTCACCCTGCAAGTACGACGCACCAACAATTATCAGAAGAACAACAAATTGCAACTGGAGTAACGAAAGATTTAATTCGTTTATCCGTTGGATTAGAAGATATAGAAGACTTGAAAGCCGATTTACAAAGTGTTTTCGAAAAATTGCCAGTTCAAAATTTAGTTTAGGTTTTTGTTTGTTTCAAAGACTGCCAATAGTCCCACCTAAAGGCAGTCTTTGTTTTTTTAAAAGAAATATGAATACGATTCAAAAGTTAATATTCAATAATGTTCCATTGCAAAATGGAGTAGTGCAATCCAAAGTGATTTTGTCCTATCAATTGTTTGGACAAGCGATTGGTTCGGCCCCTTTGGTGGTTGTGAATCATGCTTTAACTGGAAATTCGCAAGTCATTGGTGAAAATGGTTGGTGGCAATCGTTAATTGGCGATGATAAAATTATCGATACCAAAAAATATGCAGTTTTAGCTTTTAATATTCCAGGAAACGGCTATCAAGATGTAGAAAGTTTGATTGAAAACTATCAAGATTTCACCACTTACGATATTGCTAATTTATTTTGGAAAGGAATCGATTCGTTCAAAGTCAATCAAGTTTTTGCTGTTATAGGCGGAAGTTTAGGCGGAGCAATTGCTTGGGAAATGGCAGCAATTCGACCAAAAGCGATTGCGAATTTAATTCCGGTTGCGACAAATTGGAAAGCTTCTGATTGGTTGATTGGAAATGTGCTTATTCAAGATTTGATTTTGAATAATTCCAAAAATCCAATTCACGATGCCAGAATTCACGCCATGTTATTGTATCGAACACCCGAATCACTCCAAGAAAAATTTCAGACCAAATTGCAAAACTCTGAAGGATTATTTCAAGTGGAAAGTTGGTTGTTGCATCATGGAGAAAAATTGCAAAATCGATTCCAACTTTCGGCTTACAAACTCATGAATCATTTATTGAAAACTACGGATATTTTTAAAAACAAAAATCAAGCAGAAGTAATTAAAAGTATCACATCGAACATTCATCTAATTAGCGTGGATACCGATTATTTTTTTACGGCAAACGAAATCAAAACGGCTTTTCTGGAAGTCAAAAACTACAAAAACAATGCATTTTATCACGAAATCAAATCCATTCACGGACACGATGCTTTCTTGATAGAATTTGAACAACTAAACAACATACTTAAACCTATATTTAATTAGAAAACAAATGAAAATATTAAAATTTGGAGGAAAATCATTAGCAAACGGAGAAGGATTGCAAAAAGTAATTCAAACGATTGCTCAAAAATATTTCAATAATGAACCCATCGCAGTCGTAGTTTCGGCAAGAGGAAACGCTACAGATGAATTGGTAATTTTACTAAAAAAAGCACAAGCCAACATCAATTTTCAAGCGGATTTTGAGCAATTCAAAAAATACCAATTAGAAGGGTTTAAAGAAAATATCTTCGAAGAAGAATTTACCGTTTTGCAGAAATTATTAGAAGGCGTTTCGCTTTTAGGAGATTATAGCGAAAAAATCAAAGACCAAGTCATCGCTTATGGCGAAATTTTATCCGCAAAATATGTGGCTAATGTTTTAAACGAAAACAGCATCAAAGCACAATTCACTGATTCTCGTCAATTAATAAAAACAGATATAAATTTTGGTAATGCGCAACCAATTGACGCTGTTTCAAAGCGAAACGTATTAGATTATTTCGAAAAAAACACCGATAAAGTCAACATCGTAACAGGTTTTATTGGTTCAACGTTACACAACGAAACTACTACTTTAGGAAGAAACGGGAGCAATTACACAGCTTCCTTATTAGCAAATTATCTAAACGCTGAAGAATTTCAAAATTATACACACGTTGACGGAATTTTTACTGCTAATCCCGATTTAGTTGCCGATGCTAAAAAAATCGAACGTTTATCATTCAACGAAGCGAATGAGTTAGCGAATTTCGGAGCGCAAATTTTACATGCAAAAACCATTATTCCATTAGTAGAAAAAAATATTCCGTTACGTATTTTAAATACTTTCAATCCTGAAAATGATGGAACTTTAATCACTTCGGAACAAACCAATGAAGGCATCAAATCGCTTTCGGTTTTAACGAATGTTTCGCTGATTAATTTAGAAGGAAGAGGTTTATTAGGAAAAACAGGTGTTGATGCACGAATTTTCCGTGTGATGGCTGAAAACGACATCAGTGTAAGTATTATTTCGCAAGGTTCTTCAGAAAGAGGAATTGGTTTGGTCGTGAGTTCTGACAAGGCTTCTAAAGCTTTAGTTGGTTTAGAAAAAGAATTCGAAACCGATTTTTACACAAAAGATGTCAATAAAATTTCGGTAAACGATAACATAGCAGTGATTTCGATTATTGGACAAGATTTAACGAATTTCCATAAACCCTACACGGCTTTAATCCGAAATAAAATCACACCAATTTTGTTGAATAATACGGTTACGGGAAGAAATATCAGTTTGGTAATTAGTCAAGATGAATTTAAGCGTGCTTTAAATGTAATTCACGGCGAAATTTTTGGTGTGGCGAAAAAAATCAATATTGCCATTTTTGGTCACGGAACGGTTGGAGGTACTTTGATTTCTCAAATTTTAGAATCCGCAAAAAACATCGAAAAGCGCAAAGGAATCAAGTTAAATGTATTTGCGATTGCGAATTCAAAGAAAGTGTTGTTGAATAAATTCGGAATCAGTGAAAATTGGAAAGCTACATTAGAAGATAAAGGGCAAGATTATAAAGTAGAAGACATAATCGCTTATGCCAAAGAACATCATTTAGAAAATTTAATCGCAATTGACAATACTGCAAGTGCGACTTTCATTGAAAATTACATTTCGTTAGCTGAAAATAGTTTCGATTTGATTTCTTCTAATAAAGTTGCGAATACGGTAAGCTTTGATTTCTACAAAAAACTACGAAAAGTATTAAAAGACAACCAAAAAGAATATTTGTATGAAACTAATGTTGGTGCAGGTTTGCCTTTAATTGATACAATTAAATTATTGCATTTGTCAGGTGAAAACATCACCAAAATTAAAGGTGTTTTCTCTGGGACGTTAAGTTATTTGTTCAATAATTTTTCAGTTGAAAACAAAAAATTCAGTGAAGTATTACAAGAAGCCATCGACAAAGGTTTTACCGAACCCGATCCAAGAGAAGATTTAAACGGCAACGACGTGGGACGAAAATTGTTAATCTTAGCACGAGAATTAGATTTACAAAACGAATTTGAAGAAATCCAAATTCAAAATTTAATTCCAGAAGCTTTGCGCGAAGGAAGTGCGGCCGATTTTCTAAAACGTTTATCTGAATTAGATGCAATTTATCAAAATATTAAAGATGCTCAAGGTTCAAACGAAGTGTTGCGTTACATCGGCGAATTGTCAGGCGATTTACAACAAGACAAAGGAAAATTAGAAGTAAAATTAATATCCGTTCCTGCCAATTCAGCTTTAGGTTCGTTAAAAGGTTCGGATTCCATTTTCGAAATTTATACCGAATCTTATGGCGAGCAACCTATCGTGATTCAAGGCGCTGGCGCAGGAGCATCTGTAACCGCAAGAGGTGTTTTTGGCGATATTTTACGCTTATCTGAAAAAAAATTATAACCACCCAAACTCAAAACCTGCAAGATGTAAAAGGCTTGTGGGTTTTACACTTTAACAGTTCAACGATTAAACAATTCAACAAACCATGAGCAACCAAAATTTAGGATTAGAAACCCAAGCCATCAGAACGCAATTAGAACGTTCGCAATATTTAGAGCATTCCGTTCCGTTATATTTAACTTCAAGTTTTATTTTTGATGATGCAGAAGACATGCGCGCCTCTTTTGCGGAAGAGAAAGAACGTAATATTTACAGCCGATTTTCCAATCCCAACACGTCTGAATTCGTTGAAAAGATTTGTTTAATGGAAGGAGCAGAAGACGGCTATGCTTTCGCAACCGGAATGGCAGCAGTGTATTCTACTTTTGCAGCTTTGTTGAATTCGGGCGATCATATCGTTTCGGCGAGTAGTGTTTTTGGTTCGACACATACGTTGTTTACCAAATATTTTCCTAAATGGAATATCACGACGAGTTATTTTGATGTGAACCAATCAGAAACGATTGAAAATTTCATTCAACCAAATACGAAAATTCTTTACGCAGAATCTCCAACTAATCCAGCAGTTGATATTTTAGATTTAGAATTATTGGGAAAAATCGCCAAAAAACACAACTTAATTTTAATCATTGATAACTGTTTTGCAACACCTTACATTCAAAACCCAATTCAATTCGGTGCCGATTTAGTGATTCATTCTGCCACCAAATTAATCGATGGGCAAGGTCGTGTTTTAGGCGGAGTAACTGTTGGTCGTTCGGATTTAATTCGTGAGATTTATTTATTTTCCCGAAATACCGGACCTGCTTTATCGCCTTTCAATGCTTGGGTATTGTCAAAAAGTTTAGAAACCTTGCCAGTTCGTATCGAAAAACATTGTGAAAACGCTTTAAAAGTGGCTGAGTTTTTAGAAAATCATCCTAACGTAGCTTCTGTGAAATATCCATTTTTGAAATCGCATCCGCAATATGAAGTCGCTAAAAAGCAAATGAAATTAGGAGGAAATATCGTAGCTTTCGAAATTAAAGGCGGAATTGAATCGGGAAGAAAGTTTTTGGATAAAATCAAATTGTGTTCGTTGTCTGCGAATTTAGGAGACACGCGTTCGATTGTAACGCATCCAGCTTCTACAACTCATAGTAAACTAACTGAAGAAGAACGATTAGCAGTAAGTATAACCGATGGTTTGGTTCGCGTTTCTGTAGGTTTGGAAACGGTTCAAGACGTAATTAACGACTTAAAACAAGCGTTAGAATAAAAGTTTTTAAAATGTTTTATAGATTTATATTCTTTTTAGGATAATTGATTTAGAATATAAATCTATAAATAATCTTTTTTTAATGAAATTTTAGAAAATATTTCATTATTTCAATTTTGTCACTACATTTGCAGTGTTCATAAACATAGTGTTTGTTATCACGAAAGCTGGAGGGAATAGACCCTACGAAAGCTTAGCAACCCTACACTTGTAGAAGGTGCTACATTCTATTCCGATTTTTATCGGAAGCAGATAACCCAAAGAAATTCTTTCCAATTTCTTGATAACATATTAAATAAATTAAAGCATTGCGAACCTTGCGAAAATCCTTTGCGAGCTTTGCGGTTAAAAGATAATATGTCAAAAATTCAAGAAGAAATCAAAAAACGAATTCTCGTGCTCGATGGAGCGATGGGAACGATGTTGCAACGTTATAAATTTGAAGAAGAAGATTTTAGAGGCGAACGTTTCAAAGATTTTCCACATCCTTTAAAAGGAAACAACGATTTGCTTTCCATTACCCAACCAGAAGCTGTAAAATCAGTACATCGTGCTTATTTTGAGGCGGGTGCCGATATTGTAGAAACCAATACTTTTTCAGGAACGACTATCGGAATGGCGGATTATCACATGGAAGATTTAGTCTATGAGTTGAATTTTCAATCCGCAAAAATCGCTCGTGAAGTTGCGGATGAATTTACCGATAAACCAAGATTTGTAGCAGGTTCTATCGGACCAACCAACAGAACCGCTTCTATGTCACCTGATGTAAACGACCCTGGATTTCGTGCCGTGAATTTTGATGACTTAAAAATTGCTTACAAGCAACAAGTTGAGGCTTTAATTGATGGCGGTTGCGATTTACTTTTGGTAGAAACGATTTTTGATACTTTAAATGCAAAGGCTGCTTTGTTTGCCATCGAGGAAGTTAAAGAAGAAAGAAATATTGATATTCCCGTAATGGTTTCAGGAACAATTACCGATGCTTCTGGAAGAACATTATCTGGGCAAACGGTGGAAGCTTTTTTGATTTCGATTTCGCATATTCCGTTGTTGAGTGTTGGATTTAATTGCGCTTTAGGAGCTGATCAATTGAAACCCTATTTGAAACGATTAGGAAATAATACCTCGTTAAATATTTCGGCACATCCCAATGCAGGTTTACCAAATGCCTTCGGGCAATACGATCAAACGCCTGAAGAAATGCAACAATTAATTCGTGAATATTTACAGGAAAATTTAGTGAATATTATCGGTGGATGTTGCGGAACGACACCCGAACATATCAAATTAATTGCTGAGGTAGCAAAAGAATTCAAACCACGCCCCGTAGAGAAAACGCATGTGTTGTCTCAATAATTGATTTAATCAATTATCCAAAATGAAAACAATGAAAAACAGTACCATAAAAATACAATTCGAGACATTTTTACAGTCGCAACGATGTTGGGTTTGCCAATACGTTAGCAACAGTAAATCCTTTTGGAAAGATGTTGCGAAACATTATAAAAGAATAAGTAATGAGTTATAATTCCGATAAATATTTAAAATTATCAGGTTTAGAACCTTTGATTGTAACTCCAGAAACCAATTTTGTAAACGTTGGAGAACGAACAAACGTAACCGGTTCTAGAAAATTTCTTCGATTAATTAAAGAAGAAAAATACGATGAAGCCATAGATATCGCACGTGCTCAAGTAGAAGGTGGCGCGCAAATCATCGATGTCAATATGGATGAAGGAATGTTGGATGGTGTTTATGCTATGACCAAATTCCTAAATCTAATCGCAGCCGAACCTGATATTGCCCGAGTTCCTGTTATGATTGATTCCTCAAAATGGGAAATCATTGAAGCGGGATTAAAAGTCATTCAAGGTAAAGGCGTGGTGAATTCGATTTCGTTAAAAGAAGGAGAAGCTACTTTTATTCATCATGCCAAATTAATCAAAAGATATGGGGCCGCTGTAATCGTAATGGCTTTTGACGAAAATGGTCAAGCTGACACTTACGAAAGACGTATTGAAATCTGTAAAAGAAGTTACGATATTTTAGTGAACCAAGTTGGTTTTCCAGCAGAAGATATCATTTTTGATCCTAATATTTTCCCAGTTGCAACCGGAATGGAAGAACACAAACTAAATGCTTTAGATTTCTTCCGAGCAACCAAATGGATTCGCGAAAATCTTCCGTATGCACATATTTCGGGAGGAGTTAGTAACGTTTCTTTTTCTTTCCGTGGAAACGATAAAGTGCGTGAAGCAATGCATTCGGCATTCTTGTACCATGCCATACAAAACGGTATGACGATGGGAATTGTGAATCCAGAAATGTTGGAGATTTACGATGAAATCGACCCTGTTTTGTTGGAACATGTGGAAGACGTTTTGCTAAACAGAAGAGAAGACGCGACAGAACGTTTGTTAGATTTAGCGGAAAGTTTCAAAGGAGATGTAAAATCAAATGAAAAAGCTGTGGCTGAATGGAGAAATGGTTCGGTTCAAGAACGATTGACGCATTCTTTAGTAAAAGGAATTGACGAGTTTATCGAAATTGATGTGGAAGAAGCGCGTCAGTTGGTTGAAAAACCAATAGAAGTTATCGAAAATCATCTGATGAACGGAATGAATGTGGTTGGAGATTTATTCGGAAGTGGAAAAATGTTCTTGCCTCAAGTAGTGAAGTCGGCTCGCGTAATGAAAAAAGCGGTAGCTTATTTACTTCCTTATATTGAAGCTTCAAAAGACGGAAAATCGTCTTCAGCAGGAAAAGTGTTGATGGCAACGGTAAAAGGTGATGTACATGATATTGGTAAAAATATTGTTTCGGTAGTTTTAGCGTGTAATAATTTCGAAATCATTGATTTAGGCGTGATGGTTCCGCCAGAAAAAATCATTGAAGTTGCTGTTAAGGAAAATGTAGATATTATCGGTTTGAGCGGTTTGATTACGCCTTCGCTGGACGAAATGGTGTATTTGGCTAAAGAAATGGATAAGTTAAACATCAAAATTCCAGTAATGATTGGTGGTGCAACCACTTCTCGTGCGCACACCGCTGTGAAAATTGCGCCAGAATATAAAGAAACCGTGGTTCATGTGAATGATGCATCACGAGCAGTAACTGTAGCAACCCATTTATTACAGCCAGACACAAAAGTTACGTATGCAAAATCGCTTCGTGAAGAATATGATACACTTCGTGAAGGATATTTAAACAGAAGTCGCGAGAAAAATTTCTTATCAATTGAAGAAGCACGTAAAAATAAATTCAAAATCGATTGGGATAATTACGAACCTGTAAAACCTAATTTCATCGGAACAAAAACCATTGAAGTTGAGCTTTCAGAATTAGTAGATTTTATCGATTGGACTCCATTTTTTCAGTCATGGGAATTGTATGGAAAATTTCCAGCGATTTTAATAGATGAAATTGTAGGCGAACAAGCAACGAATTTGTTTGAAGATGCACAAAAAATGCTTACTCAAATTGTTTCAGAGAAATGGTTCACAGCAAAAGGAATCTTAGGAATTTTTCCAGCTAATACTGTTAACGATGATGACATAGAAGTAAATCTTCCAGCTTCCAGCTTCCAACTTCTAACTTTAAGACAACAATCTCAAAAAACGGTTGGTGCTCCAAATATCGCATTGGCAGATTTTATTGTTCCGAAAGAAATTGGTAAACAAGATTACATCGGATGTTTTTGTGTTACCACGGGTTTTGGAGTTGATCAAAAAGCTTCGGAATTTGAAAAACAATTAGACGATTACAATTCTATTTTGGTAAAAGCTTTGGGAGATAGATTAGCAGAAGCTTTTGCAGAATATTTGCATTTAAAAGTCCGAAAAGAAATTTGGGGTTACGCTTCCGATGAGGTCTTGTCAAATGACGAATTAATCAAAGAAAAATACAAAGGAATTCGTCCAGCACCAGGTTATCCCGCTTGTCCGGATCATTTAGAAAAACCAACCATTTGGAAATTATTAAATGTAGAACAAGAAATAGGAGTAAAGTTAACTGAAAGTATGGCGATGTGGCCAGCAGCTTCAGTTTCGGGCTATTATTTTGCCAATCCAGAAAGTAAATATTTTGGTTTAGGAAAAATTAAAAAAGACCAATTAGAAGATTACGCCACAAGAAGAAATATAAGTGTAGAATTAGCCGAAAAATGGCTATCACCCAATTTAGCAGATTAAAATGAAAGTAACGGAACATATACAAAACGCCAACGGAAAACCTTTGTTCTCCTTCGAAATTTTACCGCCTTTAAAAGGTCAAAACATTCAATCGATTTTTGATAGTATTGATCCATTGATGGAATTCAATCCTCCGTTTATTGATGTAACGTATCATCGTGAGGAATATGAATTCAAAGAGTTAGAAAATGGCTTACTTCAGAAAAAAGTAGTGAAAAAACGTCCAGGAACGGTTGGGATTTGTGCTGGAATTCAGAATAAATATCAAGTCGATGCTATTCCGCATATTTTGTGTGGTGGTTTTACCAAAGAAGATACAGAGAATTTATTAATTGATTTGGATTTCTTGGGAATTGATAATGTCGTAGCACTTCGTGGTGATGCAGTTAAAAGCGAAATTTACTTCAAACCTGAAAAAGAAGGTCATGCTTATGCTTCGGAATTAGTAACGCAAATTAGCAACTTGAATAAGGGAATTTATTTGGACGAAGATTTGCAAAATTCCACCAAAACCAATTTTTGTATAGGAGTGGCAGGTTATCCAGAAAAACACATGGAAGCACCAAGTTTAGATAGTGATATTCATTTCGTAAAGCAAAAAATCAAAAACGGAGCGGATTACATCATTACCCAAATGTTTTTTGATAATAAAAAATTCTTCGATTTTGTAGCTAAATGCAGAGCTGCCGGAATTACCGTTCCAATAATTCCCGGATTGAAGCCTATCGCAACAAAGAAGCAGTTGAATTTAATTCCGCATCGTTTTAGTGTTGAATTACCAGACGATTTGATTATGGCAGTTGTAAAAGCAAAAGATAATGACACTGTGAAACAGATTGGAATTGAATGGTGCACACAGCAAAGTAAAGAATTAGTAGCCGCTGGAATTCCAGTGTTACATTACTATTCTATGGGTAAAGCCGAAAATGTAAAAGCAATAGCAAAAGAAATTTTTTAATTGTATTTCTTTTAAAGTTAAATCTCCTAAGTATTTTGTACTTAGGAGATTTTTTTATGCCATATTAAACTTTATTTATATGTTAAGTTATTGTATTTTAAAATATAACTGTCTTGCTTTCAGATTAATAAATTGTTATTAAATCATTTTTGTGGTGATTAATGAAATTAAACTTAATAAATTTACCGATGAAAAACGCATAAATTCGATTAAATACATAAATTTTAAAAATAATTGCATTTTTTCGAATTTTTCTGTATTTCATCGATTTTTGAATTTTTAAATTGATTTTATACGATGAAAAGCATTTTAAAATGAATATTATTTATAAAATATGTTAATTTTTTGTGTTGTATTGTGTTAAATAATACCCTGATTAGTAAAAGTATATTTTTTTATTCAAAAAAAGATTGTAAATTTATGATGAACAAAAAACCAAATAGTATGAAAAAAATTATCTACACTTTCGTAATTTTATTCATTTCTCAGTTAAACTTTGCAAATGAATTAGACTCAATTCTTTCAAAAGCTAGAGAATTTGGTAAGCAGAAGAACTATACTGAAGCTATAAAGGCTTATGAATCATATATTAAAAATGCTGGAGATGAAAATTTAAAAGAAGTTTTTGTTGAGGTTGCAAATTGTTATTTTTTAGATGGAAAAAAAGAAGTAGCAGTAAAATATATTAAAAGAGCAATTACTAAGTATGGTTTTACTGAAGATGAATTTATTTACAGTACAACTTTGAATCAAGATTTGTCTGAATATGCACTTTCTATTATTTATGATGATTATTTTTCGCTTAGAAAGCAATACTTGGCAACACTGAATTAATAAAACTAAATTATAGACAAGTCTCCTTATGAATTTTGTAAGGGGACTTTTTTTATTTGTAAGTTTTTTGTTATTTATCGGATTTTGAGTGGTTTAGGTCGATTTATTATTGAATATTAAAAATAATAAGTCAATTTTACTTTCAATTCTTGTTTAACCCTAAACTGATAAATTATGAAAAGTAAATACTTATTATTGTCGTTTTTATTGATGTTGTTTTGGAATAGTTTTTCTTCTGAGTATAATGAAGTCTTATTAAAAGCTAATCGATTAAAGTCTGGAGCACAATATACAAGGGCAATTAGATATTATAATAAGGCAATCAAATTTGAAAAAAATAATGATGAAGCTATAAAAGAAATTTATTTTCATATTGCAGATTGTTATTTTAAGTTAGGAAGAGAAGTCATGGCTTATAAAGTTTTGACCGCTACAGTTTATAAACTTGGTGCTACAAAAGTAGATTTTGAAAATAATTCGATTGTAGATAAAGAATTTTTAAAAGCTTCTTGGATAAAAATGGAACCAAAATACAATCGGTTTAGACAAAGATATATAGCAAGTCTTGATGGAATTGATGATTATTTAGCTGATGGAAATTATGTTTTAAATCCGAAGCAGTAAGTTTTAGTATAATTTATTCAAGTAACATTATAAATTTATTATTGAGTTTATAATGTTACTTTTTTTTTGCTGTTTTTTCTCTGAAAATTTGTTCTAAGTTTTTGTTTTTCAATACAATTTGTAGGGTTCTCAAATTGTTAGCTTGTGCAAAATCAAACAATGTTGGACGCATATCGGTAGTTGAGGTAAAAGTTAATTCCCAAACTAAATCATGAGTGTTTTTTGCAGTTTTCAAATTAGGAAGAGAAGCGAAAATGCTTTCATCGACTTTTTTATCAAATTCCACTTCAATAATTTGTTCAGCTTCTTCAGCAACAAGATTATTTAGTTTTTTATCGGTTACAATTTTTCCTTTATCAATAATAATAATTCTATCGCAAATAGCTTCTACTTCTTGCATAATGTGAGTAGAAAGAAAAACCGTTTTGTCTCTTCCAATGTTTTTAATCAAATCACGAATTTCAACTAATTGATTTGGGTCTAAACCAGTAGTTGGTTCATCTAAAATCATTACATCAGGATTGTGCAATAATGCTGTTGCTAATCCTACACGTTGACGATATCCTTTAGAAAGTTCACCTATCTTTTTATGACTTTCAGGAGTTAATCCTGTCAAAGAAATTACTTCATCAATTCTAGATTTTGCAATTTTATGTAAATCGGCATTAAAAGCCAAATATTCTCTCACATATAAATCCAAATACAACGGATTATGTTCTGGTAAATATCCAACCGATTTTTGTACTTCTTTTTGTGACGAAGTTACATCGTGTTCGTTTACAATTGCGATTCCGCTATCGGCTGTTAAATAAGTAGTCAAAATTTTCATCAAAGTTGATTTTCCAGCACCATTTGGACCTAAAAAACCTACGATTTCTCCTTTTTTTACAGAAAAACTAACATTGTCTAACGCTTTTTGGTCTCCGTAATTTTTTGAAATATTTTGAACTTCTATTGACATAGCATATAAATTTTAGCAAAAATAACCTTTTTTAAAAGAACTCAAATTTATTTAAAAAAGTATTTCGTTTTCATTTTTTTATTACTTTAGCCAAATATAACAACAAAGTCGAAATGCTTACCAATAGTACATTTTTTTATAACAATTCTTTTTATTTCTTCTACATAAAGAAGAGGGATTGTTTTGCTATTATATAAATCAAAGAAATTTATTTTATAAACATACAATCCCGATGCAAATCGGGATTTTTTTTTGCTCATAACTATGAAAATTAAAGTCGCAATTCAGGGAATTCAAGGGTCGTTTCATCATCAAGTAGCACATTGTTATTTTGGTGAAGCAATTGGTTTGGAGGAATGCGGTTCCTTTAGAGATGTGGTTAATAGTTTAAAGAATAATCAATCTGACAAAGCAATTATGGCGATTGAAAACTCGATTGCTGGCGCTATTTTGCCTAATTATGCTCTTATCGATTCAAATGACTTACACATTATTGGCGAATACTTTTTAGATATTCACATGAATTTGATGGTGTTTCCTGGTCAAAAGATTGAAGATATCAAAGAAGTGCATTCGCATCCAATCGCTTTGTTGCAATGTGCGAATTTCTTTAGTCAATATCCGCATATTAAGTTGGTAGAAAGTTCCGATACGGCGATTACGGCTAAACGAATTCAGGAAAATAAATTGAGAGGGATTGGAGCTTTAGCTGGTCCAGTGGCTTCCGAAATTTACAATTTGGAAATTATTGCCGACGGAATTCACACTGTAAAGAGTAATAAAACGCGTTTCGTGGTTTTAAAAGCATCTAACAAAGAAATTTCAAAAGTGCTCATTAATAAAGCATCGATAAAATTTGAATTAGATGATACGCCAGGTTCCTTGGCAACAGTTTTAAATGTGCTGAATAATTGTAAATTAAATTTAACAAAAATCCAGTCGCTTCCTATCATCGAAACACCTTTTACTTATGCTTTTTTTGTGGATGTAGTTTTCGAAAAATACAAACATTTTGAAAAAGCGAAAAAAGTAATGGAAATCATGACAACGCATTTCAAGGTGTTGGGCGAATATGAAAAGAGTAAACAATAATAATTTAAGAATAAGTAGTAATTTTACAGTGAAATAAGGATTATGGAAAATAAAAAAGAATTACGCACTTGGTTAGATGATTTTCAATTGAATCATCCACTAGTAATTGCTGGACCTTGCAGTGCAGAAACCGAAAGTCAAGTTTTAAAAATAGCACACGAATTAAAAAATTCTGATGTTTCTATTTTCCGTGCAGGAATTTGGAAACCGCGTACACGTCCAGGAGGATTTGAAGGTGTGGGCGAAATCGGGTTGAAATGGTTGCAAAAAGCCAAAGCAGAAACTGGTTTGTTAATGGCAATCGAAGTGGCTACAGTGGCTCATGTGAAATTAGCATTGGAACACGATATTGATGTGTTGTGGATTGGAGCCAGAACAACTGTAAATCCTTTTGCGGTTCAAGAAATTGCGGATGCTTTGCAAGGAACTGATAAAATAGTGTTACTTAAAAATCCAGTAAATCCCGATTTATCTTTATGGATTGGCGGTTTAGAACGATTGTACAATGCAAATATTAAAAAATTAGGAGTAATTCATAGAGGATTTTCTACCTACGAAAAAACAAAATACCGTAATAATCCAGAATGGCAAATAGCAATCGATTTGCAAAACCGTTTTCCAGATTTACCTTTGATTTGCGATCCTTCGCATATTACAGGAAAGCGCGATATGATTCAAGAAGTTTCGCAACAAGCCTTAGATTTGAATTATGATGGATTAATTATTGAAACCCATATCGACCCAGACAATGCTTGGAGTGATGCAGCGCAGCAAGTAACACCAAAGGTTTTGAAGCAAATGTTTCTAGATTTAAAAGTGCGAAAAATTACGGACGATGAAAGTGAATACAATCAGAAAATGGCAAAACTCCGCATGCAAATTGATGAATTTGATGGGAAATTGCTAGAGATTTTGGGTAGCCGAATGAAAGTTGCCGATAAAATAGGTTTGTTAAAGAAAGAGAAAAACGTAGCCATTTTGCAAAATCAACGTTGGAATGAAATTCTAGGGAAAATGATTTTGGAAGGTGAAGAAAAAGGATTGAGTAACGAATTTGTTATGCAATTGTTTAAAGCAATACACCAAGAAAGTATTACACATCAAGAGAAAGTCATAAATAAGTAAAATTTTCATAAATGTTTTAAAGGCAATCATTTGATTGTCTTTTTTGTTTAATAAATGTTTTTAACAAATAAATTTTTATGAATTTAAGTTGTATTATTGCATCAAATTTAAAATCATAACATATTTATCAAATGAAAAAATTATTATTTGTAGCTATTGTTACATTGTTGTCAGGGATTAATTTGTCTCAAGCGCAATATAATATTGAAAATTTAAAATTAACTTACGGTGAAGAAATTACCGATGAAAAAGGAACAATTGTTAAAATAATTGGAGAATCTAATGATAAAATTTATGCGTTAGGTTTGAAAGGAAAAGGATATTTTTTGAAAATTTTTACTTCAAAAGAAATGAAATTGGTTAGTAATAAACCAATTGAGCTTCCAGAAGTAAAGGATAAAGAAATTGAATTTGAAGAAATCTTTATGTTAAATGGAAAGGTTTTTATTATTGGTAGTGTATATCAAAGTAAAGAAAAAATCTTCAAGTTAGTAGGTGTTGAGTTTTCTGAAGATGGCAAATTAAGTAAAAACATGATTCCTTTGTTTGAGGCTGAAGTTGAAAAAAAATCAAGAAGAGGAGATTTTTATTTTAAAACATCCGCTGATGAAACTAAATTATTAGCTATGCATGCATCATTATTTGGGAAAGAGGATGCAATGAAATACGATTTAAAATTATTTGATTCAAGTTTAACTACTTTATTCTCAAATACAGAAAAAGTTTCTTTTGATGATAATAAAAAAGATTTTGAATTTACAATTTCTGATTTTGATGTGAATTATAGAGATGATGCATTTTTAGTAATTAATGAAAGTTACAGAGATAGTAAAAAGAAAGAACAAGTTGAGAAATTTCAAGTTTTTGCTTTCAAAAAAGCTAATGGATACAAAAAAGAAATAATTGATATTAATTTTAAAGGGAAAGAAATTATTAATTGTTCAATGATGTCAACAAATAATGACAAAGTACAATTAGTTGGTTTTTATTCATCAGTTAGAGAAAATGGTAAAGCGAATAGAGAGTTAAAAGGGATTTTTAATGCAACAATTGATATCAATTCTAATATCAATGATAATCTAAAATTTAATGAATTTGATTATGCTACTAAAGTAAAATTATTAGGGGAAAGAAAAGCTAAAAAAGGAAAGGATGTAAAGCCATATTACAAAATTCATACGATTATTGAAAAAAATGATGGAGGTTTAATTATTCTTTCAGAAGAGCGATTTATATATGTTGGACAAACTCAAGGTATTGGCCCATTTGGATTAACACCAATCACTTATTACACTAATGAAATAATTGTTACTTGTTTAAAACCAGATGGTTCTTTAGAATGGAGTAATGTAGTAGCAAAAGATCAAAATGCAACAGCGACAGTGGCTTCTTTAGGAATGTTTGGAGCGGGTGGAAATGGTGGATTTAATGTAGCGATTGGTATTTCTTTTCAATTAGGAGTTATGGGTAAAGGGCCAGAATATTTAAGCGCAATTCCTATTTATGCAGATGGTCAGTTAAATATTATTTTTAATGATAACAAGAAGAATAAAGGAATTACGGATATGGATGAAATAAAAACATTAGGAAATTATAATAACGCTGTGCCAACTTTATTTCAATTTGATAACCAAGGAAAAATCACACGTAAAGATCCTGAAGAAGTTATTAAAAATGAGTTAGTAATTAGACCAGGAGTTTATTACCGAAAAAGTAATAAAGAATTCATAATCTATGCCTCAAGAAAATCGCAAGATAAGTTAGGAAGAATGACACTTTAAAAATTATTAAAAACCAAGAAATTATCTTCTTGGTTTTTTTATGGCCTTTTAATATGAAACACTATCTTTGCTATTATAAACATATGTGATTAAACATTAGAAAGAAATTTTTAATTTTTAATTTTTAATTTTTAATTGATTTGACAGGAATCGTATATAAATCTACCGGAAGTTGGTACACCATTAAAACAGAAAATGGTGATTTTTTGGAGTGCCGTATAAAAGGTAAATTTAGAATGAAAGGTATCAAAAGTACTAATCCAATTGCGGTCGGCGATATTGTAGATTATAATATTGAAAACACAACTGATGAAACTACAGGCGTGATAATAAATATTCACGAGCGCAAAAATTACATCGTTAGAAAATCAGTTAATTTATCACATCAAATGCATATTATTGCGTCTAATATTGATGTGGTTTTTTTATTGGTAACAATTAATAATCCACCAACAACAACAAGTTTTATAGATCGATTTTTAGTAACAGCAGAAGCTTATGGAATAGAAGCTGTTTTAGTATTTAATAAAATCGATACGTTTGATGACCCCACATTAGACGAACAATTATATTTACAACACGTTTATACTGAAATTGGTTACAAATGCCTTAGGGTTTCAGCAAAAGACGGAAAAGGAATTGACGAATTAAAAGCGTTAATGAAAAATAGAGTGTCAATGTTTTCTGGTCATTCTGGAGTTGGAAAATCTACTTTAGTTAATACATTAGAGCCTTCGTTGAATTTAAAAACCAAACAAATTTCTGAATCGCATGCACAAGGAAAGCATACTACAACTTTTGCAGAAATGTTTGATTTATCATTTGGCGCTAAAATTATCGACACGCCAGGAATTCGTGGTTTTGGAATTGTAGATATGGAAAAGCAAGAAATTGGCGATTATTTTCCAGAATTTTTTGCTCTAAAAGATCAATGTAAATTCAATAATTGTTTACATAAAGATGAACCACATTGTGCTGTTAAAAATGCACTTGAAAATGATGAAATTGCATGGTCGAGATATAAAAGCTATACTCAAATTCTAGAAGGAGATGATGAGCAATATCGCGCAGATATCTACGACGCAGAACGAAAAGCAAGTGATGAAACCAGAAAGTAAAAAGTAAAAAGAATCAAGTAAAAAGTGAAGACAGTTATTCAAAGAGTTTCAGAATCATCGGTTATCATTAATAACGAAATTGTAGCTCAAATTCAAAAAGGACTTTTAGTTTTAGTTGGAATTGAAGATGCTGACAATCAAGAGGATATTGTTTGGTTAGCCTCAAAAATTGCTAATCTTCGCATTTTTGCTGATGAAAATGACGTGATGAATTTATCACTTAAAGATATTGATGGTGATATGGTTGTTGTAAGTCAGTTTACCTTGCATGCATTAACTAAAAAAGGAAACCGTCCATCTTATATTAAAGCGTCAAAACCCGAAATCGCTATTCCACTGTATGAATCTTTCGTAAAACAAATGGAAATAGAATTAGGTAAAAAAGTACAAACGGGGCAATTCGGAGCCGATATGAAAGTGAGTTTGATTAATGATGGTCCGGTAACAATTATAATCGATACAAAAAATAAAGAATAAACTCAATGAAACAGTTATCCCTTACATTTTTACTGTTATTTTCAATTTCAACATTTTCCCAAGAGATTAAATATTCAAGTTTATTAACTCCTAAAGAGTTAGTTGAAAATGCTAATAGTATTATTAGAAATCAAGAAATCTTGATTTCGGTTAATTCACAAAATTCCTTGACTATTAAGAAAAAAAAGGTAGTTACTGTACTTAATAAATCAGGATTGAATAATGTTGATGCAAAGGAATACTACAGTAAATCCGAAAAAATAAAAAACATTGAAGCTATTATATACAATGATTTTGGTTCTGAAATTAAAAAGATAAAAAGGAAAGATTTTATAGATCAAAGTGTTGCTGATGGATTTTCTGTATTAACAGATGGAAGAATGTTGTATTTAGATTATACACCAACTAGTTATCCTTTTACAATTGTTTATGAAAGCGAAGTTGAAACTATTAATACAGCATTTATTCCAACATGGTATCCAATAGATGATTATTTTGAAAGTGTTGAAAAATCTTCGATAACAGTTAATTATATTAATGCTTTAGGTTTTAAATATAAAGAAAAAAACTTTGAAAATAGATTAATAAAGAAAAGCGAAACTTCAAATACGATTACATTTTCTGTTGAAAATATTTTAGCTGAAAAGCCAGAAGATTATGCTCCATCTGCTGACAAAATTCTTCCAAATGTTGTTTTTGGATTAGATAAATTTAATTTGGAAGGATTTGAAGGTAGTGCAAAATCATGGCAAGAATTTGGAATGTTATGGTATGAAAATTTAGTTTCTGAATCGGAAGAAATAAGTGAAGAAACTAAAAGCAAACTAAAAGCATTAGTAGCAAACGAGACGAACGATTTAAAAAAAGCACAAATTGTTTATGAATTTATGCAAAATAAAACGCGATATGTAAGTGTTCAATTAGGAATTGGTGGTTGGAAGCCAATGTTGCCATTAGATGTTGATAAATTAGGTTATGGTGATTGTAAAGCGCTCTCAAATTATACAAGAGTTTTGTTGAAAAATGTAGGAGTTAATTCATATTATACAGTAATATATGGCGATTCAAGAAAAAAAGATTTTGAAAAAGACTTTGTTTCAAAGCAGGGGAATCATGTGATATTGACGATTCCTAATGGAGATAAAAATGTTTTTTTAGAATGTACTAATCAAAAAATTCCTTTCGGTTTTGGTGGAGATTTTACAGATGATAGACATGCATTGTTAATTAAGCCTGATGGAGGTGAGATAATAAAAACAACTGCTTATACCGAATCTGATAATATTCAAGCTACAGATGGTTCTGTACAATTAAATAGCAATGGTGCAATTAGTGGATCACTTAAAATTGTTTCTAAAGGTATTCAATATGATGATATATATGATATAGAAGATGAAGCAAAAGATGATATTGAAAAACATTATAAATCATCTAGGTTTCACTGGTTAAATAATTTAAAAATCAGCAATTATTCATTTAAAAATGATAAAAAACTAATTGAATTTACGGAAAATATTAGTATGAATGTTGAAAATTATGTGAACATTGTTGGAAATTCATTTATGTTTACAGTTAACATTTTTAATCGGAAAACTAACATTCCGCAGCGGTATAGAAACAGAAAACAGCCTTTTGAAATACAACGAGGTTATACAGATATAGATATTATACAAATTAACATACCCGAAAATTTTAAAATAGAAGCTTTGCCAGACAATATTACAATTGAAAATAAGTTTGGAACATATAAGTTTGAGATACTTACAAATAATAATTTAATTAATTATAAAAGAACATTAATAATAAAGCAAGGGTTTTATGACAAATCAGAATATGAAAATTATAGACAATTTATTGAACAAATTGTAAAACATGATAATTCAAAAATTTTATTTAATAAACTACAATAGCATGGAAAAAATTAAATTCATAATTTATTTAACAATAATATTTTTTGTAAACATTGTTTTTTCTCAAGATTATAAGCTTGGAAAAGTGACACTTGATGAACTCAAACAAGATAGATGTGCGATGGATACATCGGCAGTTGCTGAATATATTTTTTCTAAAGGTAAGACATATATTGAGTATAGTCAAACAGATGGATTCAAAATAATTACGGAAGTTGAGAACAAAATTAAAATATATAAAAAAGAAGGTTATTCTTATGGAAATTATGAAATTCCATTTTACATAGAAAACAATAGTACTAAAGAACAAATTTCTTTTTCAAATGCTATTACATATAATTTAGTTGGTGATAAAATTGAAAAAACAAAATTAAAAAGCGAGGGAGAATTTGAGGAACAGGTAAATAAAAACTGGGGCATAAAAAAAATTACAATGCCAAATGTAAAAGAAGGATCTATTATAGAATATAAATATGTTATTAGGTCACCATTTATATCATCATTCCCAATTTGGGAATTTGAAAAGAAGATACCAGTTTTATATTCGGAATATTTTACTCAAATACCGGAATATTTTATTTACAACTCAAATATAAGAGGAGGATTGAACCCAATAATTTCTGTTGATAAAAAGAAAAGAACAATAACTTTAAGAGAAATTGAACATGTTCAAGGAAAAGGTAAATATGAGACAGCGGTAAAGAGTAATTTTGTTTCAACAAATATTGATTTTGAACAAGTAGAGACTAAATATATATTAAATAGTATTAGTTCATTTAACGACGAAGTTTATGTAAATAATATAAAGAATTATACATCTTCTATTAGTCACGAATTAGCTGCTACACGATATCCAAATCAGGATTATAAGAATTATGCATTAGATTGGGAAAATGTAGTAGAAACAATATATGATGACAACGCGTTTGGAGGCGAGCTTAATAAAACAAATTATTTTGAGGTGGATTTTGAAGCTCTATTAAATAATATAAATTTAGATGAGCAAAAAATATCTGTCATTTATAATTTTGTAAAAGCAAAAATGAATTGGAATGGATATATGGGATATTATACCGATAATGGTGTTAAAAATGCTTATAAAAATAATATCGGAAATGTTGCAGATATTAATTTAATGTTAATTGCAATGTTGAGATATGGAGGAATAAATGCCAATCCTATTCTCGTAAGTACAAGACTGAATGGAATTCCTGTTTTTCCAAATAGAAATGGTTATAATTATGTTATAGCTGGAGTTGAATTAGATAATAAAACAATAATTTTATTAGATGCTACTAATAAAAATGCAAGTCCCAATATTATTCCAGAACGAGCAATGAATTGGTTTGGAAGAATGATTCGTAAGGATGGGACGTCAGAAATGGTAGATTTATATCCTAAAAAAAATTCTATAGAAAATGTTTCGATGTTAGCTGAGTTACAAACTGATGGGACAATAAAAGGAAAACAAAGAAAGCAACTAACAGATTATTATGCATTCTTATTTAGAAATGAGAATGGAAATAGAAACCAAGAAAATTATATAGAAGAACTTGAGAAAACAGAGAACTTTTCGTTAGTTGAAGAATATAAACTAGACAATTTAAACGATTTGACAAAACCAATTATTGAAACGTATAGCTTTACTAGTAATAGCCTTGTTGATATTATTGGTTCTAAAATGTATTTTTCACCAATGTTATTCCACCAGATTACAGAAAATCCTTTTAAAGCTGAAAACAGATTATATCCAGTAGATTTTAATTTTCCAATTAAAGATTCCTATACCTTTAGCATTAAAATACCAGAAGGTTATGTTTTAGAATCAAAGCCTGAACCTATAAATTTGGTTATGGAAGAGAATATGGGGTTATTTAAATATACTGTTGCAGAAAATATGGGTACAATTCAGTTTGCTTGTAGCTTAGAGATTAATACTCCAATTATAGAAAGTGCTTATTATCAACATTTAAAAGAGTTTTTTAATCAAATCGTCTTAAAACAAAACGAGAAAATTGTATTAATAAAGAAATAATCAATGAGAATATTACAAGTAGTTTTTATATTATTTTTTGTGTTTAAATTAGAAGCTCAAAATTATGAGTTAGAAAACGTCACCTTTGAAGAATTAATGGAGTCAAAACATCATATAGATACTTCAGCGGTAGCTTCTATAATGTTTAAAAAACAAGAAACTAATTTTAAATATAAAAAAGATGATGGTTTTCTATGCACGACCGATTTTTCCATAAAAATTAAAATTTATAAAAAAGAAGGCTTGAAGTTTGCAGATTTTAAAATTCCTTATTTTGTAGGATATTCTAATCTAAGAGATGAAAGTGTCAAAATTGTTAAGGCATATACATACAATCTTAGTGGTAATAAAATAATTAAAACTAAAGTTACTAGTGAGAGTAAATTTGAGAATAAACTAAATGAATTTTGGGAAACTAAAATTATTGCATTTCCAGATGTTAAAGTAGGATCAATAATTGAATTGAGATATGTTTTAAAATCTCAAAATTTATCGGTTCTACCTGATTTTCAATTTCAATATAGTATTCCTGTTGATTATGCAGAATACATTTCTAAAATACCTGAATTTTACATATACAAAGCAATTAAACAAGGTTATGTTGATGTAGAATATAATGAAAAAGTTGAGCAAGCATCACAAACTTTTGACGATAAATATGGAAATTTATTATCAATGAATTATAAACAAATAAATTCAAGATATCAAACTAAAAATGTACCATCTTTAATTGAAGAAAACTTTAGTAATAATATAGAGAATTATTATGGAAAAATTGATAATGAACTTCAAATTATTAGAATGCCGAATGAGGAACCTGAAAAAATAGCTACAACTTGGGAGGATGTTACTAATTCTATCTATAAAGAGAAAAATTTTGGAGAAGAATTATTTAAAACAGACTATTTTGCAAAGCAAATAAATAATTTATTATTAAACCAAGAAAATAATAAAATGGATTTAATATTTAATTATGTTAAAAATAATATAGTTTGGAATGGGAAATATGGATATTTTCCTAAAACAGGGGTTGAAGAAGCATTTAAAAATAAGACAGGTAATGTTGCTGAGATTAATTTAATGCTTGTCTCAATGTTAAATTATGCTGGGTTAAATGCTTTTCCTATTTTGATTAGTACGAAAGATAATGGAATTGCGATATTTCCTAGCAGAACTAAATTTAACTATGTTATTGCTGGAGTTGAATTGAATGATAAAACTATAGTCTTACTAGATGCTACTAATAAAAATGCAAGTCCTAATATTATCCCAGAACGAGCAATGAATTGGTTTGGAAGAATGATTCGTAAGAATGGTACGTCCGAAATGGTAAATTTATATCCTGAAAAAAGTTCTATAGAAAATGTTTCAGTGTTAGCAGAACTAAAAACTGATGGAACAATAAAAGGAAAACAAAGAAAGTTACTTACTGATTATTATGCATTTGAATATAGAAATGAGAATGGAAATAGAAATAAAGAAAATTATATAGAAGAATTAGAAAAAAGAGAAAACTTTTCGTTAGTTGAAGAATATAAACTAGATAATTTAAATGATTTGACAAAACCAATTATTGAAACGTATAGCTTTACTAGCAATAGCCTTGTTGATATTATTGGTTCTAAAATATATTTTTCACCAATGTTATTCCACCAGATTACAGAAAATCCTTTTAAAGCTGAAAACAGATTATATCCAGTAGATTTTAATTTTCCAATTAAAGATTCCTATACCTTTAGCATTAAAATACCAGAAGGTTATGTTTTAGAATCAAAACCAGAGTCATTGAATATAGCTATGGAGGATAATAAAGGTTCTTTTAAATACACTGTTTCTGAAAATATGGGTACAATTCAATTTGCTTGTAGCTTAGAGATTAATGCTCCAATTATAGAAAGTGATTATTATCAACATTTAAAAGAATTTTTTAATCAAATCGTCTTAAAACAAAACGAGAAAATTGTATTAATAAAAAAGTAACATGAAACAAAATCTAATCAGATTCTTAATTTTAACCCTACTAAACACTGTGCTTTATGGCGTAATTATTTACTTTATGGAAGTAAAAATGGAAACTTTTAGATTTGTTTTTCAAGCACTATTTTTTGGAATTTTTTTAGGATTTCTGCAAGTATTTGGAATTCCGTTTTTGAATAAAAATAAAAAAGATAAAAAATAATATGGATTTAAAAAATTCACAACAAGAAGTTGATAATTGGATAAAAGAACACGGTGTTCGTTATTTTAATGAATTGACAAACATGGCTCAACTTACAGAAGAAGTAGGTGAAGTGGCTAGAATTATTGCCCGTAGATATGGCGAACAATCGGAAAAAGAATCCGATAAAAATAAAGACTTAGGTGAAGAACTTGCTGATGTTGTTTTTGTAGTTTTATGTTTAGCCAATCAAACAGGAGTAGATTTACAAGCTGCATTTGATAAAAAAATGGACCTAAAAACTAAACGTGATCACGACCGTCATCATAATAACGAGAAACTGAAATAAATTGAATTGGATTTTACTCATAATAGCTGGCTTATTTGAAGTTGGTTTTGCTACTTGCCTAGGAAAAGCAAAAGAATCAACAGGAAATACTTCTTTACTTTGGTATGGAGGTTTTCTTGTTTGTCTCTCGATTAGTATGATATTATTAGTAAAAGCTACCAAAGAATTACCAATTGGAACAGCTTATGCCGTTTGGACAGGAATTGGAGCAATAGGCAGTGTTTTAGTAGGAATCATTGTTTTTAAAGAACCCGCAACTTTTTGGAGAGTTTTCTTCATTAGCACATTAATTATTTCAATCATCGGACTAAAAGTTGTTTCAAAATAATGGATTTAAAGCTTCATCACTCCCAACTCCCAACTCGCAACTTGCAACTTTCGATCACTGGTTCAAAATCTGAAACTAATAGATTGTTTCTATTGCAAGCTTTATATCCAAATTTAACTTTAGAAAACACTTCTAATTCTGATGATTCCGAAGCGATGTTGAAAGCATTGCAGAACTCGCAACTCGCAACTCGCAACTCGCAACTCATAGACGTTCATCATGCTGGAACTGCCATGCGATTTCTTACCGCATATTTTTCAATTCATGAAGGAAAAGAAGTTGTTTTAACAGGTTCTTCAAGAATGAAAGAGCGTCCGATAAAAATTTTGGTTGACGCTTTAAATCAATTAGGCGCCGAAATTTTTTATGAAGAAAATGATGGTTTTCCGCCTATTCGAATCAAAGGGAAAAAGCTAACTCAAAATAAAGTTTCGCTTTCTGCGAATGTAAGTAGTCAGTATATTTCAGCACTTTTGTTAATCGCACCCAAATTGAAAAATGGATTAGAATTAAGCTTAGAAGGCGAAATAACCTCAATTCCTTACATCAAAATGACCTTAGCGTTATTGAATGAAATAGGTGTGATGACAACATTTCAAGGAAACAAAATAATAGTTAATTCACTCCCAACTTCTAACTCCCAACTTCTAACTGTAGAGTCCGATTGGAGTTCAGCTTCTTATTGGTATTCAATTGTAGCTTTATCAGCAATTGGAACTCAAGTTACGCTTTCAAGTTATAAAAAAGATAGTTTGCAAGGCGATAGTGCTTTGGTGAACATTTATCAAGATTTTGGTGTTGAAACTACTTTTAATAGTGATAATTCAATCACGATTTCAAAAGAAAGAATTCACAACTCACAACTCACAACTCACAACTCACAACTCAACAACTTTCCTGATATTGCTCAAACTATTGCTGTAACATGTTTTGGGTTAGGAATTGGTTGTCATTTAACTGGATTACATACTTTAAAAATTAAAGAGACAGATAGACTCGAAGCCTTAAAAACCGAATTATCAAAATTTGGAGCAAATATTTCCGTAACGAATGATTCTTTAACAATCCAACAATCTGATAATCTAAATTCTAATATTTCAATTTCCACATATCAAGACCACCGAATGGCGATGGCATTTGCGCCATTAGCACTGAAAGTTCCAATAGTAATTGAAGATGCAGAGGTGGTTACAAAATCATATCCAAGTTTTTGGGAGGATTTGAGAAGTTTTGGGTTTGAATGTTTTGAAAAGTAAGAAATTTAACGCAACCATTTATGAAAATACGCATCTACCAATAAACGTATCTATAAGCAATGTATAAAGCAGTTCAAATAATTTTATTTATATTTTTAAGTAATTTAAGTTTTTCTCAACTTTCAAATTTTACTTTTCAAGTTACTCCTCAAAATGAAACATGTTTAGGAAATGGAAGTTTAACTTTTGCTGTTTCTGGTACTACCTCAGGATCAACATTGGTGTATAGCGTTTATCTATTACCAAATATAGTTTCGCCTATTGCGGTTTTAAATTCAAATACACTAACAGGTTTGAATGCTGGTGACTATCTTGTTGTTGCAACACAGTCGCTTGGTGCTTCATCTGGCTCCCAACAGCAAAATGTAACAATCATTAATAATATAGCAACATTAGACTATACACTTGTCGGTCAAAAGGTTAAATGTGGGAATGATGGTGCTATAACAGTAAATGTTATTAGTGGAAATCCAGCTAGTTATGAAATTGTATCTGGACCGACAACAACTTCACCTCAGACATCTAATTCGTTTAGTAATTTAGGGGTAGGAGTATATGAAATAAAAGTAACTGATGTTTGTGGAGATGCTGTAGTACAAACTTATACACTTGTACAAGCATTAATTTCATTGGTAATTGATCCAGGGTTAACTTCAGGACAATTGCCATCGTGTAATACGGTAAATTTGACTAACTTTTTTGGAGTTCCAATGGGATATGAAATTGCTTATCCAATAACATTTGAATATACTGTATATCCCCCAGGTGGAGGTTCTCCTTTTGTTTCATATGTTGTAGCTAACAATAATTCTTCTTCAGTTAGTTTAACAATACCATTCTATCATAATCAAAGCTATTATTATGATATCAAAGCAACAGATGCTTGTGGTAATGTTTATCAAAGTAATAATAACTTAATAAATAAAAAAATTGATTTTACTATATTAGTTTCTAAAATTGATTGTACAACTAAACAATTATCACTTACACTTGATTATTTCGTAGCTCCATATACAATAGATTTTGTTGCTTTTCCAGCAGGTTTTAATCCTACAATGTTTAATCCGATTCATCCAGGACCTTTTACATCCGGGACAACTGTTTATGGAGGTATAGGGAATTCATTTCCTAATGGTTCATATACAATCCAGATTACTGATGCCTGTGGGAGAACGGTAACAAGAAGTGTTACAATTCAAGATACTGTAGTTAATCCATCATATTCTGCTTCTTCAAATGGATGTGGTCAAGTTACGGTTTTTTTGCAAGGAGCAACCATGCAGTCAGTTATTATTACTTCAGCGCCAATAACATATGCATATGCAATACCACATAATGTATCAAGTTTTATTGATCCAATAACTAACATTTTTTCCATTAGTGGCCTTCCAGTTGGGACTTATAATTTTCAAATTACTGATATATGTAATAATATTTATAATCTTACGATTATTGTGCCTCCATATGTTCAAACTCCATTTGTGGTATTGCAAAAACCTGGATGCGATGATGGATATGGCTCAGTTAGAATAGATTCTAATGTTTTATTGTCAAATGCTGAATTATTAAGCGGACCATCAAATTATGCAGGAACATTACCTTTGTCTTTATCAATAATAGGAGGAACTTCTATTTATTTATCTAATTTACCCGAAGGTGATTATGTAGTTCAGTCAACCAATTTTTGTGGAGTTACAAGAACAGATTCAATTCATGTTGTTGGATATCAGGAAATTCAAACGAATGTACAGTTGCAAAAATATTGTGGTTCTTTTAATTTATATCTTGAGCATAACAGTAATACAAACAATTCAGATAATAGTGAAGTGTTTTGGATTCAAAAGTATAATTCAACTGCTAATTTATGGGAACATCCAATAACTGGATTTGATTATGTTGATGGTTCACTTTTAACAGGAATGAATGCAATTTCTATATCTAATTATGTTAATAATATTAATCTGCAATTCAGTGGAATAATCAGGATAGTTAAAGTTTCTAAGATTTATTCTTTTGCTGGCCAGTCCATCAATTGTATAAAAACTATTCATTCTTTCGAGATTGCAGACGGACCAACAATTATAAATATTGATACTATTGGTTGCTTAAATGGTAATTCCGAAGCTATTGTAATTGCGGATGGCGTTCCACCTTTAAATTACAGAATAACAACTAAAGATGGCGCTCCTTTTTTGATTGAAAACAATAATTTGAACTCTTTTCCAAATTTGTTTTCAGGAATTTATAATTTTCAAGTTGAAGATTCTTGTGGAAATATCGTAAATAGTTTGGTTGAAATTACGTCAATTGCTCCTTTTGGAATAACATCAACATTATTATGTAATAATGAACAGGCTAGTTTGAGTGTTCCTAATTACCCCTTTTTAACTTATGAATGGTGGAAAGATTCAAATCCTACCAATATTTTAAGTACTTCTAATGTGTTAAATTTTAATCCATTTAATAATTTGGTTGATTATGGAACTTATAAAGTTAAAATCACTAATGCAAGTAATATTTCTTCTTGCTTTAATGTAGAACTTTCTGAAACGATATCAAATGTTTTTGAAAGCCCAAAAGCAGGATTAGATTCTAATACTGCATTTTGTGAAAATCAACAAATAATAAATTTGAATGATTTTTTAAGTGGCAATTTTGATTCAAATGGAGTTTGGTCTGAAATATCTGGAAGCAATACTTTAGTTGATAATTTATGGGATGCAAATTTATTACCATATGGTACATATCAGTTTTTATACACAGTTTCGTCATCAAGTTGCGGATTTGATGATGCTATAATTACGCTTGAATTGAAAGAGAAACCTGTTTTGTCAAATGTTGCAAATAGTATTGGGATTTGTGTTGGAGATGATGTTGTAATAAATTCAGGTATTGCAAACGCAAATTATTTATGGGAAGGACCAAATGGCTTTTTGTCTACAAATGAAAATTTAGTGATTCAAGATTCAAATTTGTTTGATTCAGGAATTTATAGTCTAAAAGTAACTAAAGATGGCTGTGAGTCAAATATTCATAATATTGATGTATTAGTTAGTGCTCAGCCAGCTTTTATTCTTAAAGAAGATTGTGTTGATAATATTAAAATATTAGAAGTTATTCCACAAAATGATAGCTTTAATGTAAATGATGTTATAATTGAGTGGATTGGTCCTAATAATTATACAAATAGCTCAAATCTAATTCAAGTTCCTTCTGAAGCAATTGGTGAATATAGTGCTCAGGTAATTAATAATGGTTGTAGTAAAATAGAGTCAATAATAATTCAGGGAACAGCTTGCGGAATTCAAAGTGGAATTTCCCCAAATGATGATGGTAAAAACGATTCTTTTGATTTGTCTGGTTATGATGTTGACAATCTAAAAATTTTTAGTAGATATGGAAGAGAAGTGTATAGTAAAGATAATTATGAATCAGAATGGTATGGGCAAGATTATAATGGTAATATGCTGCCAGCTGCAACGTATTACTATTATATAAGATTGACTGGTGGTGTTGAAAAAACCGGATGGATTTATTTAGTAAGAGAATAATGTAACTCCAATATTTTGAATTAGTTTGTTTTTTAAATTTTTTAGTTTTAAAAATAAACTACATTTTACTTGACAACCCCTATTTCATAATCGTATATTTGCACGCAATTGGTTTTTAGAAGATTAATCTTCTTAATTCTAATTTCTTAATTCTAAATTTTATTTATGAAATTATCTCATTTTCAATTCAATCTTCCTGAAGAATTATTAGCTGAATTTCCTACAGAAAATCGTGACGAATCTCGATTAATGGTAGTAAACAGAAAAACGGGTACAATCGAGCACAAATTATTTAAAGATATTATAGACTACTTTGATGATGGTGATGTAATGGTTTTAAATAACACAAAAGTTTTTCCAGCACGTTTATACGGGAATAAAGAAAAAACGGGTGCTCGTATCGAAGTTTTCTTATTAAGAGAATTAAATGCAGAACAACGTTTGTGGGATGTTTTAGTAGATCCTGCTCGAAAAATTCGTATCGGAAATAAATTATATTTTGGAGACGACGATTCATTAGTAGCCGAAGTAATTGATAACACAACTTCTCGCGGAAGAACTTTACGTTTCTTATATGATGGTTCGTATGAAGAATTCAGAGAAAAATTAGTAGAACTTGGAGAAACTCCAATCCCAAAATACATTAACCGCGAAGTAACACCAGAAGATGCGGAACGTTACCAAACTATTTATGCAAAAGAAGAGGGAGCTGTAGCGGCACCAACTGCTGGTTTGCACTTTTCTAAGCATTTATTAAAACGTTTAGAGATTAAAGGTGTTGATTTTGCCGAAGTAACATTGCACGTAGGTTTAGGAACTTTCAATCCAGTTGAAGTAGAAGATTTATCTAAGCACAAAATGGATTCTGAGGAAATGAAAATTACTCAAGAAGCTTGCGATGTTATTAATAATGCAAAAGCTAAAAAGAAAAAAGTGTGTTGTATTGGAACCACTGCAATGCGAGCAATGGAAAGCTCAGTATCTTCACAAAGAACTTTAAATCCATATACAGGTTGGACCAATAAATTTATTTATCCACCATACGATTTCAGTTTAGCAGATGCAATGGTAACTAATTTTCACACACCAAAGTCAACATTATTGATGATGATTTCTGCTTTTTGTGGACATGATTTAATGATGAAAGCATACAAAGAAGCAATTCAAGAAAAATATCGTTTTTATTCTTATGGAGACGCAATGTTGATTATCTAAAGTAATAAAAAAATTAAAATAAAAAAATCTCATCACTAGTGATGAGATTTTTTTATTTAAAACAACCGCTTTGACACTTTCTAACTTTTCCATACTTTTACCAATCAAACAACCAATAGACTAATGATTTTTGAAAATACACGCAATTTTGCACAAAGTTTAGATGCTCAAGATGAATTGAGAAGCTATAGAGATGAATTTATTTTCCCACAGGTTAACGGAAAACAGGTAATCTACTTTACAGGAAATTCTTTAGGATTACAACCAAAAAGGACGAAATCCTATATAGATGAGGTAATGGCTGATTGGGCAAATTTAGCAGTAGAAGGACATTTTTATGCAGATAAACCTTGGTGGGATTACCACGAACGTTTTGCTGTTCCTTTGAGTGATATTGTTGGCGCAAAACCTACTGAAGTTACTGTAATGAACACTTTAACGGTAAATCTTCATTTATTGATGGTTTCATTTTATAGACCAACACTTAAAAAATTCAAAATCATTTGTGAAGAAAAGGCATTTCCAAGTGATCAATATATGTTTCAAAGTCAAATTGATTTTCAATCAAAATCGGTAGGATTTGATCCAAAAGAAGCTTTAGTTGAAATTAAACGTAGAGAAGGAGAACACAATATTCGATTAGAAGATGTGTTAGCAAAAATTGATGAAGTAGGCGAAGAATTAGCATTAGTTTTAATTGGAGGCGTAAATTATTATACAGGGCAAGTGTTTGACATGAAAACAATCACAGAAGCGGGTCACAAATATGGAGCTTATGTAGGTTGGGATTTAGCACATGCTGCTGGAAACATAAAATTACAATTAAACGATTGGAAAGTAGATTTTGCAGCTTGGTGTAGTTATAAATACATGAACTCTGGGCCTGGAAATGCTTCAGGTTGTTTTGTACACGAAATGCATCATAACGATTCAGATTTGCCAAGATTTGCAGGTTGGTGGGGACATAATAAAGAACGACGTTTCAAAATGGAACCAAAATTTGACCCAGTTCGAGGAGCTGAAGGTTGGCAAATAAGTAATTTACCAATTTTGTCTTTAGCACCTTATTTGGCCTCAGTAGAAATGTTTGCCGAAGTAGGAATGGATAAATTAATTGCTAAACGCGATGTGTTAACTTCGTATTTAGAATTTATCCTTCAAGAAATAGACAAAGAGTTAGAAAGCGCAGAATTTGAAATAATAACACCTTCAAATCCAGATGAAAGGGCTTGCCAATTATCAGTTTATTTACATGGTCAAGGTAGAGAATTATTTGATCGATTAATGAAAAATGGAGTAATTACTGATTGGAGAGAACCAAATGTAATTCGTTTAGCGCCAGCTCCTTTTTATTGCTCTTTCGAAGATATGTACGAATTTGGGCAGATATTGAAACAAGCTATTTTAAACAAATAGATTTTTATAAATCAGTTTTTCACAATATATAAAAATGACTAAAGAACAAATATTAGAGAATTTTGACCCATCACAACCGGGTTTGGCAGATGCAACTGTTTTTGGTTTGCCATTTTCAGCAGCGCAAAGTGAAATTATTATTGTGCCTGTTCCATGGGAAGTTACAGTAAGTTATGGTGCTGGAGCTTCTGAAGGGCCAGAGGCAATTATGGATGCTTCATTTCAGGTAGATTTAAATCATCAAGAATTTCCTGAATTATGGAAATTAGGCATTTATATGGATGAAGCCCCAGAAAATTGGGCGAAAAATTCAGAAAAATACAAAGGAATGGCACAACCAATCATCGAAGCTTTAGAAAGTGGAGAAGATGTGTCAATGTTTCCCGCATTACAATCTGATTTGGATAAAATAAATAAAGCATGTAAAGACTTAAATGAAGAAGTTAAAAATCGTGTTTTAGATTGGATGAACAAAGGAAAAAAAGTAGCTTTATTAGGCGGAGATCATTCAACACCATTAGGTTATTATCAAGCTTTGGCAACTAAATATGATAATTTTGGAATTTTACATTTAGATGCGCATATGGATTTGCGTATTGCTTATGAAGGTTTTACGTATTCCCACGCTTCTATTATGTACAATGCGTTACAAATTCCTCAAATTTCTAAAATTGTACAAGTAGGAATTAGAGACTTTTGTGAACAAGAAGTAGAGGTAGCCTTGAAAGATAGAGTTTTAGTACATACAGATATGGATTTAAAACAAGAAACATTTGAAGGTAAAACTTGGCAACAACAATGCGACCACATTATTGCTTCGTTACCAGAAAAAGTTTGTATTTCTTTTGATATTGATGGTATGTATCCTTGGTATTGTCCAAATACAGGAACACCAGTTCCAGGAGGATTTTCTTTTGAACAAGCAGCGTATTTGTTGAGTAAATTAGCCGATACAAATAAAGAAATCATCGGTTTTGATTTAGTCGAAGTAGCTCCAGGAGATGATGATTGGGACGGAAACGTTGGTGCAAGAATGTTGTTCCACATGTGTGGTGTTTTTGCAAAATCTCAGAAAATGAATGTTGGTAATAAAATCAAGTTTAATAGATAATTTGTATCTTGCATAAAATCAGACGATAAGTCTTAAAATAATTCCCCCCATAATTTATTTAAAGACAAAAATATGAGTCACTTTGTAATTGAACAGTGGAAAGAATATTCTATTCAAGTACCCGGAAAGGTTAGATATGCCGTATCAAACTATGGCAGACTTAAAAGCTTTACGGATACAATTGAAAATGGAAAAATTTTAAAAGGCGCTCCAACGGAAGGTTTTCTTTTTTTACGCTATGTTAGAATGTGTAATGGAGAAAAAAAATATTATTCTCATGCTATTCACAAAATGGTTGCTGAGCTTTTTATTCCGAGAGAAAGTGAAGACCAAGAATATGTTTTACATCTTGATTATGATAAAATGAATAATCAGTTGTATAATTTAAAATGGGCAACTTATAATGAGATGCGCGCTCACGGCCATAAAAGCCCAGCTGTAAAAGCAGCATTTAAGAAATTTCAAGAAGATAACATTAAAAGAGATGGAAGAAAATTAACGTCTACCCAAGTGATTCGAATTAAATTAAAAATGAAGCGACAAGGTGAAAAATTCAGCGTTAGAAAAACCGCAAAAGAATTTAATGTTTCTGAAATGCAAATTTATCGAATAAAAAGTGGTGAAAATTGGGGACATATACAAGTATAATAGATATTGACTTTTATTTTAATATTGTCTTTTCATTCTTAAAAAAATGATAGAATTAGTTTTTTTATTTTTAATTATTGCTGGTATTTATGCATACTCATTGAAGTTTTGGAAGAAAAATCAATTTAGATTTTCTGAATTTGCATCAAGGTGTTTAAAATATTCGCACTATTTTACATTAGTTTTATCATTGTCTTTTGTCTTAGTTAATTATAGCTTGAGAGGGATTAGGTCGACTCAAATTGTAATTATCATTTCAATTATTACTGGAGTTTTTTACAACTTGATTGCTCAAAAAGTGGTATTAAATAAGTTTGAAAAATATTACTTCACTTTTTTGAGTTTTTTTCCTATTCTTTTTTTTTGGCTTAATATTAATTCCGATGATTGGCTTTATAATTGTAGCTTCTCTTTTAGGACAATTATTTAATCCAGTCGATAAAATTTATTATGAAGATAATAAATTAAGAATTCAAAGTAGTTTTGTTGGGGTTATGGCGCCTCGAAGAATTAAAGTTTATAAGAAATTTGGAATTTTTGAAAAGGAATATAAAGATGAAAATTTAAATTTTGAAGACATTGATTCTATAAAAGTTGATTACAAAAATGATACTGCCAATATGTATATTTGGTACGAATACAATGAAAATCCAAATAAACCTGAGGAATTTAAAATTAAACTATAAATTCTCCATATCCTCCAAAATCGAAATTGCTTTTTTTTTCGTAGCTGCTAATTCTTCTGGTTTCATTTTTCTTAGTAGCGCTAACATCATGCTCATTCTTTGATTATTGGCAAAATGTTGTTTTTTCTCATCTAAAAAATGCCAATACAAACTGTTAAACGGACAGGCTTTTTTACCTAATTTCTCTTTTACTTTGTAATGACAACTACCGCAATAATTACTCATTTTATTGATGTAACTTCCTGAAGAAACATAAGGTTTCGTGGCTACAATCCCGCCATCAGCATATTGACTCATACCACGTGTATTAGGCATTTCCACCCATTCAATCGCATCGATGTAAACGCCTAAATACCAAGCGTCCACTTCATCAGGATGCAATTGCGCCAACAAAGAAAAATTACCAATTACCATTAATCGCTGAATATGATGCGCATACGCTTCCGATAAACTTTGGGAAATCGAATGTTGCATACATTTCATCTTGGTTTTTCCAGTCCAAAAGAATTCAGGTAGCGGATTGTAGTTTTCTAATGTGTTCATTTGCGCATAATTAGGCATTTCTTTCCAATAAATTCCTCGAACATATTCACGCCAACCAATAATTTGTCGCACAAAACCTTCTACCTGCGCCAATTCAATCGTTTCTTGATTTTGATAATAGTAAGATATTACAGTATCAACCACTTCTTTCGGACGAATCATTTTCGAATTCATCGCAAAAGACAAACGCGAATGAAACAAAAATTTATGTTCAGAAAATAAGGAATCTTGATACGCTCCAAAATGCTCCAACAAATGCTTACAGAAATAGTCAATCAATTGCAAACTTTCATTTCTTGAAGTAGGCCAATTGAAATTTTCTTTATCAATACTTCCAAATGTGGTGATGTTTTGCGTTTCAATTTCAACTATAAGTTCACTCACATTTTTATGAAATTCCAAAGGAAACGGAATCGGAACTTCGTTTTTATATTGATTACGGTTGTTGTGGTCAAAGTTCCATTTTCCGTCTAGCGGTTGGTCGCCGACCATTAAAACATCATTTTTTTTTCGCATCATGCGATAGAAACTTTCCATCAAAAGTTGCTTTTTCCCTTTAAAAAAAACAGCTAATTCATTTCTAGACGTATAAAAATGTTCTGAATCTACTGCTTTTGTTGGAATGGAAAGTTTTTCGCAGATGTTTTTTAATTGTTCATCCAAGCGATATTCATCCGGAAGTTGATATTCAAATTGTTCGATTTTATTCTTTTCAACCAAATCTAAAATCAATTGTTCTAAATTCTGAGGATTATTCACATCTGAAATTTTATAATAGATAACTTGATGACCTCTTTTTATCAATTCCTCCGAAAAATTTCGCATCGAAATGAAAAACGCCACGACTTTTTGAATGTGATGTTTTACATAATCCGTTTCCTGACGCATTTCTGCCATTACATACACCACATCTGGATTGACTTCATCAAACCAAGAATGTTGTGAGTTGAGTTGGTCGCCCAAAAGTAATCGAAGTGTTTTCATCTTTTTTTAATCCCGATTTTTTTATTTAGAATTTTTATTCATTCGACATTTATCACTACAATACTCAATTTTCTCCCAGTTTTTCTCCCATTTTTTTCGCCAAGAAAACGGGCGCTGACAAGTTTTACAGATTTTTTCGGGAAGATTTACTTTTTTATGTGACATTATAACATAGAAGTTGTTGGTTTATCAGGTCGGGCGTAATGAAATCTGTCGGTTAATTTTGGAACGGCATAACCGTCTAATCCATTTATAGCAACAATATTTCC
>ERZ1034363.87-NODE-87-length-63635-cov-7.116791_pt1 | contig 63635 bp, 48 predicted proteins | sample MGYA00520616_ERZ1034363 | MGnify/ENA primary metagenome ERZ1034363 (study PRJEB33736, sample SAMEA104284506) | Azolla filiculoides | biome: Urban; feature: Water surface; material: Ditch water | place: Netherlands | collected 2015-10-28 | depth 0-0.1 m ...
CACGGTCACCGTCAGCGATGGCAAGGGCGGCTCCGCAACCCAGGACGTCACCATCACCATCACCGGCACCAACGACGCGCCCGAGATCACCAGCTCTGTGCAGACTGGCTCCGTTGACGAAGACGGCGTGCTCACCGCCTCCGGCCAGGTCACCTCCAGTGACGTGGACACCGGTGCGACCGCTACCTTCAGCGTCGCCAACGCCACCGGCACCTACGGCAGCCTGGACCTCAGCGCCACAACCGGCGAGTGGACCTACACCCTGGACAACGACGCGCACCAGAACCTGGCTCAAGGCGAGACCAAGACCGATACTTTCACGGTCACCGTCAGCGATGGCAAGGGCGGCTCCGCAACCCAGGACGTCACCATCACCATCACCGGCACCAACGACGGCCCGGTCGTCACCGACTCGGAAAACAATAATGACGAAGACCAATTGATAGTTGGGAATGTTCTTACCTATAACGCAGACGCTGACGTGGAGGGAGATGATCTCTCTGTAGTCAGGTTTAGTGTGGGTGAAAAAGAGTATGACGCCGGCATGGAAGCGACCATGGAAGGCTATGGCACCTTGACCATTTACAGTGACGGCAATTACGTATTTACGCCGGAACTTAACTACAACGGCCCCGTCCCGTTAGTTACCTTTACTGTTTCCGATGGAACCGAGACCGAAAATGCTGAGACCACCGCCACCCTGACGCTAACTGTTGACCCGGTCAACGACAAACCAGAAATTACAGTGAATTCGGGTAATTTGGATAATGTCAACGATCAGATCAACGAAGCTGGTCTGCCGCAAGGCACACAAGCCGGTGTTGCGTCAACTATTGCGCAGGGCACCATCACCATTGCTGACGTGGATGGTTTAGAGGATATCGACCACCTGACTATCGGCACTAGAGTGATCAGCATGACCGAGTTGGAGGATGCAGCAAATAACTCCATAGTCATCGATGACGACCATGGCACATTGGAGATCGATGGCTATACCGATGGAGTGGTTCACTACACCTATACGCTGACCTCGCCCCTCGAAATCGTTGGCGAGCAAGGCACAAATGTGGTGAAAGACGGTGTGACCTTTGCGGTGGCGGTTTATGACAAGAGCGCCAAAGACGTGGACGAAGGCTCAATCGACATAGCTAGAGCAGTCCTGCGCATTGACGTGAAGGATGATGCCCCGGTGCTTAACGTCACCAATCTCACTCTCCGCCAGAATGGCGATGACCAAGACGCAGTGGGAAGCGATGAGGACGGCGAAGACGACCGCGAAGACGCTCAAGACAGCCGCAACGACGAGGACGACGAAGACGACCGCGAGGACGCTCAAGACAGCCGCAACGACGAGGACGACGAAGACGACCGTAAGGACGCACAAGACAGCGGTTACGGCGACGAGGAAGACGGCAGCGACGACGAAGGGGACCAGTCTCACGCCTTCACGCCCGTTTCTGCCGCCGGTACATTGGTAACGATGGGCGCTGACGGTGGCACCGTGGACTGGACGACCCTGCGCGCCCCGGATGGCCTCACTTCGGACGGCGAAGCGGTGCAATACACGGTAGTCGGCAACGTGCTGACCGCAAGCACAGGCGATGACGCTTCCAACATCGTCTTCAGGCTCACGGCCGACAGCAATGGCACTTACAAGTTCGACCAATTCGCGCGGCTCGATATCGGTGGTGAAGACGATGACAGCGGTTCCAAGAGCCTTGTCTTCGGCTTTAAAGCCACCGATGGTGACGGCGACGAGGTGTCCAGCCAGGTGACCGTGACGCTGTACCAGTCCGAAAGCGATGACGTGGACGCTCCCCGCACCGAAGGCCACGCATTGCTGGGTCACGAAGGCTCCGATACCTTCCAGTGGAGCCTGGGCGACCATGACCACGAGACGGTCAAGAACTTCGACTTCAAACACGAAGGCGGCAAGGGCGGCGACGTGCTGGACCTGCGCGACCTGCTGGTCGGCGAGCACAGCGGCAAGGGTGGTGAGCACGACAGCCTAGACAACTACCTCAAGTTCGAGGTGGAGGGTGGCAAGCTGGAACTGCAGGTAAAGCACGACGGCGGCATTCACGAGCAAGGCAGCCACGCCGACAAGACCATCGTCCTGGAAGGCTACCACTCCAAGGCTGAACTGGCCCATGACATTGGTTGCTCGTCGACCAGTGACATGGACCTGCTGAAGAAGCTGGTGGAAACCGGCCACCTGAAGACCGACTCCTGATCTGCTACCGGCTTTGCGTAGCCAAGAAGGGCACCTGCGGGTGCCCTTCTTTTTGCGTCTAGGGCTATCGATTGCAGGAAGTCAAGCGCCTGAATCGGCATTTTGTATCAGCCAGTTACCCGGTGGGGTAGTCGAAAAGGTGTGAACCATTTCACGGAATTGCCCAATAACTTGGCCAAAACCTTGGGGTAGATCAATGCACTAGTTTTTTTACAGTGAATAGTTGTAGGATGTAAGTTGCAGCCCAATCAAGAATCATTCTTAATTGCGTTTCAGGGGTTACAACTAATTAAAGACGACTATGCGCATGACTCTCAAACTATCACTTGTGGCCGCTTTGGTGGCCGTGGCGTTTTCAGCAGGTGCACAAACCAAGAACGGGGCTCCGGACCCGATGATCGAGGCGGTTCGCAAAGCGGTCGCCAGCAACCCGGAAGTACAGGCCAAATGGAACGGATTTCTCGCTGCCGACAGCCAGCGTGACGTCGCCAAGGCCGGGTTTCTTCCGCAGATTGATCTGAGCGGTTCCATCGGCACCGAGAACCGGGTTTCCGGCGGCGTCAATCTGGGCAGCTACGACCTGTCTTCCGCCCAAATCACGCTCAACCAGATTCTGTTCGACGGCTTCTACACCAGCAACGAAGTCAAGCGCCTGAGCGCTGCCAAATTGACGCGCTATTACGAACTGCTAGAAGCCTCCGAGACCGCTGCGCTGGAAGCCACCCGCGCCTATGCCGATGTGGTGCGTTACCGCGAATTGGTCGAACTGGCGACACAAAACTATATTGAACACAAGCAGTCGTCCTTGTTGGTCGAAGAACGCGCCAATGCGGGTGTCGGTCGCCGCGTGGACGTGGAGCAGGCCAATGGCCGACTGGCTTTGGCCGAATCCAATCTGCTGACCGAACTGACCAACCTGCACGATGTCAGCGCACGTTACCTGCGCGTAGTGGGCGAAAAGCCTGCCGTCAGCCTGCCCAGCCTGCCAGAGCCTTTCAAGCTGGCGCCCTTGCCTGCCACCAGCGACGCCTTGATGCGCGACGGCCTGCGTAACAGCCCGACCTTGCTGGCGGCAGTGGAGAACGCCAAGGCGAACCGCATTGCCATTGAAACCGCCAAGGCGGGCAACTACCCGCGCCTGGACCTGCAGGTGTATGGCTCACAGGGCCGCAACGCATCGGGCGTGGTCGGGGATAGCCGCTCCACCGGCGCCGCGCTGGCCCTGACCTACAACCTGTTCCGCGGCGGCGCCGACAAGGCCAAGGAAAAGCAGGCTGTCAGCTTGGCAGCCCAAGCGCGTGACCTGCAGGAAAAAGCCTGCCGCGATGTGCGCCAGACCCTGTCGCTTGCCTACAGCGATAGCCGCAGCCTGAACGAGCAGTTGGGTTATATCGACCGCCACCGTCTGGCTGCCGAGAAAACCCGTGAGGCTTTCCGCCAGCAGTTCGACATTGGCCAGCGCACTTTGCTGGACTTGCTGGACACGCAGAACGAGTTTTTTGAGGCATCACGCTCCTACGTCAACTCGCGCCACGAGCAGGCCACGGCCCAGGCCCGTACGCTGGCTGCCATGGGCTCGCTGGTGTCTACGCTGGGCGTGAAGCGCTCGGACCTTCCCACTCCCGAAGACACGGGAGCGGATGCGGGGGGTGTGGCGGCTGCCGACCTGTGTCCGCTGGAAGAGTCGGTGGTCGATACGCTGGAAAAGATCAAGTCTGAAATTGTGATTCCGGCCCGCGGCAAGCCGGCTGCACCCGCGCCCGTCGTGGTTGCACCCGTTGCGGCGCCTGCGCCCAGCACCGGTTGCGGCCGTGTGGTGTTGCTGCCCGATGAAGACGGCAAGGTAGGTCGCGTCAATGTAAAGAGTGACAAGGGCGGCAGCGAGGTCAAGCTCGACAAGGCCTACGCGGCCAGTCTGGACGACTGCAACAAGCTGACACCGGCCCAGGTGGACCCGGCAGCCTACAAGTCAATTATTGACAAGCTGCCTGCAGCAGCCCGCCTCTACCGCATTCACTTTGTGCTGGGCAAGGACGAAATGCTGCCGCAATCGTCCACCGTGTTCAAGTCCTTGCTGGAGGATTACCGCAAGACGAGCGCTCCCGAGGTGACCATCATTGGCCATGCCGACAAGATCGGAAACCCTGCGCTCAACGAAGAGCTCTCACAACGCCGTGCCAAAGCGGTCTACCACATGCTCACCAAAGACGGCGCCGTGGCCGCATCGGACATTTCCCAGGCCTGGCGGGGTGACAACGAGCCCCTGCCTGGCACCGAAGGTGCCAAGTCCGAACCACGCAACCGCCGCGTGGACGTGAAGATTCAGTGACCAGTTGCCATCCAACCGAACCGCTTTCAAAGGAATTCCCATGAAAAACGCGCTTTGCGGAAAAATGGCATTGCTGGCCATTGCCACCAGTTGCCTGTTTATGTCTCAAGCCTCCTATGCCCAGACAGTTGCGGGTGTCGTCAAGAAGAAAGAAGGCACGGTACAACTCGTGCGCGGCACCACCACCGTGCCGGTTGAAGTGGGCACGCAGGTGCGTGCTGGCGACGTGCTGAAAACCTCCAAAGATTCCAGCGTTGGCCTGATGCTGAAAGACGAATCCCGGATGTCCCTGGGCGCAAACAGCCAGGTCGCATTGGACCGGTTCAGTTTTAGCGCGGACACCTATGCCGGCAACATCTTTATCAGCGTGCTCAAAGGCACCTTCGCCATGATTTCGGGCCTGGTCGTGAAGAACAATCCGGCCAACTCCACCATCAAGACGCCCACCTCCACGTCGGGCATCCGGGGCACCACGCTGGTGGTGGAAGTGCCCTAAGCACCAAGCCTTTTAGCGAATGCCGGGGCCGGTGGCTCCGTCAAAACCCAGCTTGGCGAGCAGCGGCAAGTCCTCGGCCCGCTCTACGCCAAGCGCCAAGACGGTAATGCCAATGGCGTGCGCCACCTTGCACAAGCCGGTCAAAAACTCCTGGTTGCCTGCGTTGTCGGCAATGCCGCGCACATAGCTCGGGTGCACCTTGATGTAGTCCAGCGCCAGGTCGGCGAGCTTGTCGCTTTCAGCAAAGCGCTGGCCGAAATACTCGACCCCCACCCGGCAGCCCAACGCCTTGAGCGCGCGGGCCAGATCTCGGAATGCGTCGAACTGCCTGAAAACGCCGTACTCGGGCACCTCAAACAGCAGGCGCTTGCAGGCATCGGGCTGGGCCTTGAGCAGCAGCGCGAGTTCATTGCGGAAGTGGAAGTCGGCAATGGTCTCTGCCGACAGGTTCACCGCCACATCGCCGCTGCTGCTTTGCAAATGCGCAATGGCCATGTTGACCACGCCCAAGTCCAGCGGCGCGGTCAGATTGAGTTGCGCGGCCATGGGCATGAAGTCGCCGGCCGACATCAGCGTCCCAGCTTCATCCATCTTCAGGCGCACGGCGCTCTCGCGGTGCAGCAACTGTTTGCCGTCGGCGGACATGACCGGAAAGAAGCTGAGCGCCAGGCGGTCGCCCCGCGCCGCTTCGGTCAGCAAAGTGCGCCAGGTCTCCGCCGCGATGGCGGGTTTGGCCTGCGCGTCGTCTACGGCTTCGAAGGTGTTGGTGCCCTTGTTGGCAGCCTTGGCCAAGGCCTCGTCCGCGCTGCTCATCAGGCTGCCCACACTTTGCTCACGCCGGTAGCGCACGGCGCCAATGTGGAACAGGTCGGGCACCTGGTCTTTCCAGCGCGGCAGCACCTGGTTCACCAAGCGGTCGTGAATTTCCTGGGCGGCCGCCAGTGCCGTCTCGTGGCTCGGGCACACCACCGCAAACTCGGCACCCTTGACGCGCCCGGCGCGCTGGCCAATGCGCCCATTTCCGCTTTCATACAACTCGGTGCCCACCTCTTTCAGCAAGACGTCGGTCGCCTGGCGACCCAGAATCGCATTGAGTTCGTTCAGGTCCATCAAGCGCACCAGCACCAGACTGCCACTGGCGGCAAACTGCTCGCCGGTGAGCACCTCGCGCAGATGCGCCATGAAGTATTCGCGGCTCGACAGACCGGTCACGGCATCGCGGTTGACCTTTTTGCGCAAGGCATCCAGGCGCGCCGATTCTTCGTTAAACATGGACTTCAGGCGCCCCACCATGTCGTTCATGCCCCGCGCCAGTGCCCGCAACTCGGGCGTGTGGGGTTCGGGAATCAGCACAAAGCGCCGCTCGGAAATTGCCTCGGCTTGCCCCACCACATCGTTCAGCGGCCGGGTGATGTGGCGCAGCAAAAAGGTGCCAACCACGCCGGTGGCCATGCCGCCCAGCACAAACCACAGCAGCAATTCCAGCGTGCCTTCCCAGAGGCTCTTGTAAACATACTGCTCCTGACTGGCCAGGGTGAGCAGGCCGTACTGCTTCCAGTTGTCCTGAATCAGCGCCTGACCGGGCTGCACCACAATCGGAATCAGGTTGGCAAACCAGGCCGGCGCACCTTCAATCTTTCCTTCAAAAACCCGCTCCACCAGCTTCTCCCCGGTGGGCGAAACGATGCGGATAAAGCGGTAGTGCCCGGCATCAAACTGCGCGGACACCTGCAACTCCACCATCACCGGGTCCTTGGGCAACTGGGTCAGTGACAAGGCCAGCGCGGTGGCGTTGTCCATGTTCTTCACCTGCAACTGCTGCTGCAGGTATTGCCGCGCCGACAGCACACTGGTGACCGTGCTGGCAGCAAAGGCCATTGTCATGACCAGAATGATGGCGATCCAGAGTTGCTTGATAAGTGACATGGTGGTCTCGCTAATGACAAATGGCTAAAGGCTATTGGGGCAATTCAAAACGTCAGTCCGTCCTGGCGCATGCGTTCGAGCACATCGCGCCAGCGGGAAAGTCGGGCCGTCGGGTCCGCGCTGGAGGTGGTGGCGCCGCCAACCCACAATCCATCGCTGTTAAAGCTGTAAACCGGGGACAGGTCGGGGCGCATGGAGGCCGGCCGGACGCTGCTGACCATGTTGTCCAGAATTGCCGGCTCATCCAGCGGCTGCGCGTAGTAGCCCAGCACCATGTGCGCGATGGGCGCGGTATTGCCAGATTGGTACCGAACGTAAATCAGGCGCAGGCGCTCGTTGGGCACCCCCAGGATGCGCAGGGTGATGTATTTGGCAATGGAAAAATCTTCGCAATCCCCGGCTCCGTGCCCAATAAATTCCAACGGCGTGGACCAATGGTCCTCCACCTTGTACACATCCTGATCGGTCTTGTAGAGCACGCGGCGGTTGAAGAAGGTGTTGACCCGGTTGAGCTTGTCGGGCTCCGTCAGCGCAGCCGACTCTTCAATCAGCTTGCGCCATGCAGACACAGTTTGCACGGCAGGCGCGCCGTACTGTTGCTGCGCCAGATTGAGCATGCGGTCATAGTCGGGGGCAGCGATGCCCAACCCCAATGCCACCAGCATTGCCACCGCCATGCCGGTTCCCGCAGGACCGGCACGCCGTGCCACACGTTGCACCCACCCCAGGCAACTTTGCAGAATGCGGTGGGCCAGAAGCATGACGAATGGCGCCTGTTTGCGGGGCAACGCCCTACAAATAGACCTTTCGCAAGGTCGTCTTAATGGTGTCAAAACGCGGACAGCCGTCGGCAAACACGGGCGACACCACCATCTCAAAATCGGCTTGGGTGCCGCTGCGGATATCGGAGAGCGGGTTGCTGATGTCGCGGTAGAGCGTGGCGTCCTGCGCCATCACAGTGACGTCGAGCACCGAGCGCTTTGACAGCACCTTGCCCGACCCGTTGTGAATGGTTCCGCTGATGAAGGCAAAGCAGCTCTTGCCGTTGACCTTCGAAATCTTCTTTTCAACCTGGTAATGCAGCCTGAAGCCGTCACCCAGATCGGCCTGAAACTGCTCAATCGAATCGGCTGGCACGGAAGCCTTGGCTGGCTCGCCCACGGGCTTGGGCTGCGGCGCCGGGCCGGCACACCCTGCCAGCAGAGCGGCAAGCAAAAGGCATGCTGGCAGAGCGCCGGTCTCTTTCACTGGTTCGAACATCGATGCTCCCGGGGTGCACCCCGCACCCGCAACACAATTATGGCGGCAAGCCGGTGCACGCAGCACCCTGCGCGCACCGCTTGTTGCGCAAGCTCAAGTGTTCTTGCTGATGGTGATGGTGGGGAACTTGCTGGAGAAGTCCTTGTTCTTGGCCGCAATCGACAACGCCACCTTGCGCGCCACCGCTTTGTACAAGCCAGCCACCTCGCCATCGGGGTCCGCCACCACAGTGGGTTTGCCGCCGTCGGCCTGCACGCGAATCTGCATGGCCAGGGGCAGCGCACCCAGGTAGTCCATGGAATATTGCGCCGCCATCGCTTTGCCGCCGTCCACCCCGAAGATGTGTTCGGTATGGCCGCACTTGCTGCACACATGGACCGCCATGTTCTCCACAATGCCCAAAATCGGCACGCCCACTTTTTCAAACATCTTGATGCCCTTCTTGGCGTCGAGCAGGGCAATGTCCTGCGGCGTGGTGACCACCACCGCGCCGGTCAGCGGCACGCGCTGCGACAGGGTGAGCTGGATGTCGCCGGTGCCCGGGGGCATGTCCACAATCAGGTAGTCCAGGTCTTTCCAGTTGGTCTGGCGCAGCAGTTGCTCCAGTGCCTGCGTGGCCATCGGGCCACGCCAGATCATGGCTTCGTCCTGCGCCACCAGAAAGCCAATCGACATGACCTGCACGCCGTAGTTCTCCAGCGGCTCCATGGTCTTGCCGTCGTCCGATTCGGGCCGCCCCTCGATGCCCATCATCATGGGCTGGCTCGGGCCATAAATGTCGGCATCCAGCAGGCCCACGGTCGCGCCCTCGGCCGCCAGCGCCAGCGCCAGGTTGGCCGCCGTGGTGCTCTTGCCCACGCCGCCCTTGCCCGAGGCCACCGCCACAATGTTCTTCACGCCGGGCAGCAACTGCACGCCGCGCTGCACCGCATGGGCCAGCACATTCAGCCGGTGCGTCACTTCAACCGCCTGCACGCCCTCGACGGTTTTGGCCGCAGCGCTCAGGGCGTCGGCAAATTGCGCCGTCTGGCTGCTGGCGGGATAGCCCAGCTCCAGGGCAAAGCGCACCGTGCCGCCGTCGATAGACAGGCTCTTGATGCACTTGCCGGATACAAAATCCTTGCCGGTGTTCGGGTCGATAACGCGCTGCAGCGCAGCCATGATGCTTTGTTCGGTAACTGCCATTCAATGCTCCTTCAGTACACCGAGTCTAGCGAAGACTGCTATGCCCTCGCTGCCAAAAGCCCTTCATAATGGATTCATGGATCGCGCAGCCAACGAAGTACGCACCGTAGCCAAGCCAGCCGGGCTCATGCTCTCCGGCGGTGGTGCCCGTGCTGCCTACCAGGTGGGCGTGCTCGAAGCGATTGCCGACATCCGCCTGCAATGCGGTGCCGGCAGCGAACCCAACCCCTTTCCCATCATTACCGGCACCTCGGCGGGCGCTATTAACGCGTCGGCGCTGGCCTGCGGCAGCGACGACTTTGACGCCACCGTGCGCCTGATTGCCGACACCTGGCGCAACTTCCGCGCCCATCAGGTGTACCGGGCCGATCACCTGAGCATGTTGCGTTCAGGTGCCATGTGGATGACCCTGCTGTCGGCCGGATGGCTGTTGGCCAAGTGGCGACGCATCAAACCGCGCTCGTTGCTGGACAACACACCGTTGAGCGAATTGCTGGCGCGCCTGGTTCCGCTGGACCGCCTGCCCGATCTCATCCGACAGGGCCACATTCAGGCTCTGGCGGTGACGGCCTCGAGCTACAGCTCTGGCGACCATGTCACCTTTTTTGAGGGCGACAGGCGCCTCATGCCCTGGGTCCGTACCCAGCGCCTGGCCGTGCGCGACCACATCACCCATGCCCATTTGCTGGCGTCCAGCGCGATTCCGTTTGTGTTTCCCGCCACCGAGTTGCACATCAACGGCCACACCGAGTACTTTGGCGACGGCTCCATGCGCCAGACGGCCCCGGTCGCCCCCGCCATCCACCTGGGTGCCGAGCGCCTGCTGGTGGTTGGTGCCGGTCGCATGAATGAACCCAAGGGTGAGCTTCGTTTGCCCAACGGCAATGCCTACCCCAGCATCGCGCAGATCGCGGGCCACGCCCTGTCCAACATCTTTCTGGACGCGCTGGCAGTGGACGTGGAGCGCGTGCGCCGCATCAACCACACCATTCGGCTGGTGCCCGAGGAGTTGCGCTCGCAAAGTGCGCTGCGCCCGATTGAGCTTCTGCTGATTGCCCCCAGCCAGCGACTCGATGTGGTGGCCTCGCGCCATATCGGCGAACTGCCGCATGCCGTACGCACCATGCTCGGTGGCGTGGGCGTGTCGGCCGCCAAGGCCGACGTCAAGGGCTCGGCGCTGGCCAGCTACCTGCTGTTTGAGGCCAGCTACACCCGCGAATTAATGGAACTGGGCTATGCCGACGCCCAGAAGCAGCGGGCAGAAGTCTGTGCCTTTTTCGGCTGGGTCGACCCGCAAGCAGAAGCCGCAAGCGCTGGCTCTACCCAGCCCCGGGTCGAGCGACGACAGGACCCGTTGCGGGTGAAGTAATGCTTTGATCTTGCGCAATGGCGGCCGATACTACGCGTGCTGAAATAATCCGTGCCCTCTGCTGCGAAACGGCAGAGCGCATGGTTAAGGCTACAACATGAAGGCATTGACACAATCCATGGACGCCCCGACCACCGCAACGACCGTTCTGGTTGTCGATGACACCAAGGAAAACCTGGCGGTCATCGGGCAATTGCTGCGTCCTTACTACCATGTGCGGGTAGCCAACTCCGGGCAGCGCGCGCTGCAGGTTGCCGACTCTGCCCCCTACCCCGACCTGATCCTGCTCGACGTGATGATGCCCGGCATGGATGGCTACCAGGTGCTGCAGGCCCTGCGCAACCAGGCACATACGCGCAACATTCCCGTGATTTTCGTGACCGCCATGGATGCCGACGAAGACGAGGAACGCGGCCTGTCGCTGGGCGCGGTGGACTACGTCACCAAACCCATCAAGCCGGGCCTGCTGCTGGCACGGGTGCGCGCCCATCTGGAACTCAAGGCCGCACGCGATGCACTGGCGCGTCAGAACGCTGAGTTGGACGCCGAGGTGCACCGGCGCATGGCCGAAAACGACCTCATCAAGGACTTCAGCCTGAACGCCCTGGCCACGTTGGCCGAAAAGCGCGACAACGAAACCGGCAACCATCTGCGCCGCACCCAGGCCTACATGGAGGCGCTGATGGCGCATTTGCAGACCCACCCGCGCTTTGCCCTCGCGCTGTCCGACCCGGCGGTGCGAGAGCGCATTGCCAAGGCCGCGCCGCTGCACGACATCGGCAAAGTGGGCATCCCCGACGCCATCCTGCTCAAGCCCGGCCGGCTTACGCCGCAAGAGTTTGAAGTCATGAAAACCCACGCCAGCATTGGCGCGCAGGCCATTGGCGATGCGATCCGCAGCGTGCAGCAGGCCCAGACTCCGGCCGGTGAACACGCCAGCCCGGCCGACGCAGCTCTCACGGCACAGTCACTGAGTTTTCTGGAAACCACCCGGCAGATTGCCGGCAGCCACCACGAAAAGTGGGACGGTAGCGGCTACCCCGAAGGCCTGGCGGGCGATGCCATTCCGCTGCCGGCGCGGCTGATGGCGCTGGCCGATGTGTATGACGCGCTGATGTCCAAGCGCCACTACAAGGCCGCCATGAATCTGCAGGAAACCGTAGACATCATCCGCAGAGGCCGCGGCACCCACTTCGACCCGGACATCGTCGATGCGTTCATGGCTTTGCAAGCCCAGTTTGCCGCGATATCAGGCCGCTTTGTCGACACCCCCCCATCGGAACACTAAACCATGCCCTCTCACGCCCTGCCCCGTCTTCTCCTTGCTACCGCCCTGGTTTGTGGTGCCCTGGCGCCCTTGAGCGCAGCGCACGCCCAGACCGCGGAAGCCATCTTTGTTGAAAAAATGGTGACGCCCGAGTTGCTGGCCGATGTGCGCAAGGGCGGCTATGTGCTCTACATGCGCCATGGCACCACCGACAACAGCCGGGCTGACCGGGCACCGTCGGTGGACCTGAACGACTGCAACACCCAGCGCGTGCTGAACGACGATGGCCGCAAGCTCGCCGTCGCGATTGGTCAGTCGTTTACCAAGGCCAAAATTCCGGTCGGGGAGGTTTTTCATAGCCCGCTGTGCCGCGCCCGCGAAAGTGCGGAACTGGCCTTTCCCGCTTTGCGCGCCAAGCTCCAACCCGAGCTGAACCTGGCCTACACCGCCAACCTCACCGCAGAAGAGAAAAAACCAGTGCTGGCCGCCACGCGCAAACTGGTGTCTGCGCCCGTAGCGGCAGGCACCAACCGGGTGCTGGTAGCGCACGCCCCCAACATGGCCGATTTGATGGGCTATTTCGTCAAACCCGAGGGCACGGTGGTGGTGCTGCGCCCCTTGGGCGGCGACAAATTCGACTACCTGGGCAGCATTCCACCCACGCTCTGGACGAGCCTGCTCAAATGATGCATGTGACCCGCAGCAAACTGCGGCGCATCCGCTTTCTGCTGTACTTGTTTGTGCCGGTGGCACTGGCCTTTACCTGCGGCACGATTTTTGATCATTGGGCGCAATCCATGCTGCGCCAGGCGCAGGAGACGATGTCGGCCGAGGTGGACGCGGACGCGCGCTCTGCCGCCGAGGCGGCGGATATCAGCCGCAGCCTGTTGCTGATCCAGCAGCGGGTCAGCATGGTGCTCAGCGAAGCCAAAAAAGGCAAGATTGATGAGGGCCAAGCCTACCGCCTGCACACCCAGATCGTGGAGCAGGTCGCCACGTTGCGCACACGCATTACCCAACTGGACAGTGCCCAGGAAAACGCGCCCATTCGGGCCAAACTGAAGACCGCCATCGGCGCGTTTGGGCAGTTTCAGGAGTTCGTGCTGATGAGCACCGACATCATTTCCATCGACCCCAATCGTGCGTCGGAACACCTGACAGAAGCCGGCCAGCACTACTCGGACTTTGCCCTGCTGTTGTCCGATGTCACCGGCATTTACATGCGGCACGCGCTCAAGCACAGCGAAAAGTCGCGCGCGGATCTGGCACGCACCGCACAGCAACTCAGCGCATTTAGCACCCTGGCCACCTTGGCGCTGATTGGGCTGTGGCTCATGGTTGCCATGAGTTTGGCGCGCCGGCTCGACCTGCTGCAAAACAGCCTGCAGGAGCTCAGCCAGGGGAAAGGCGAATCGGCAAACGAACAGGCCTTTGGCGCCATCACAGCGATGGCCAGGCGCAGTGGCACTTTGATTGGGGACATGGCCAGCGCCGTGCTGGCGTTCCGCCGCGCCCATGAGGAACGGCAGCTCGCGCAAGACACCTTGCGGGAGCGGGAAGAACTCTATTCCACGATCGTGAATCAGGCCCCCATCGGCATCGTGGTGGTCGATCTGGAAACCTTGCACTTCACCAGTTTCAACCGGGCAACCCATGAACCGCTTGGTTATAGCGCCGAGGAATTCAGCCAACTCACCGTGTACGACATCCAGGCCAATGACAACCGGGAGGAAGTGGACCAGCGCATACGAACAATCATTGCCCAGGGTGGCATCGAGTTCGAAAACCAGCGGCGCACCAAGTCGGGGGAGCTGCGCGACTATTGGATCTCCATGCGCCCCATGGAGTTGCGCACCGGCACCTTTATGACCGGCATCTGGGTGGACATCACCGAGCGCAAACGCAACGAACGCGAGCTTGCCCGTTACCGAGACGAACTGGAAACCATGGTGGCCAGCCGTACGGCCGAGTTGGAGCTGACCAGCCACGCGCTGGAGCTGCAAACCGAGGAATTGCAGGTCACCAACAAAGCGCTGCGGGGCGCCAAAGAAGCTGCCGAAGAAGCCAACCGGGCCAAGAGCTCATTTCTGGCCAACATGAGCCACGAGATTCGCACGCCGATGAACGCCATCATCGGCCTGACGCACCTGATCCGCCGCGACACGACCAGCCAGCGCCAGCGGCAGCAGCTCGACAAAATTTCGGGCGCGGCCATGCATCTGCTGGCGGTGATCAACGACATCCTCGATTTTTCCAAGATCGAGGCCGGCAAGATGACGCTGGACCCGACCGACTTTGAACTGGAACGCGTCGTCGCCAATGTCTTTACCCTCACCAACGAAAAGGCTGAAGAAAAAGGGCTGGAAGTGGTGGCCGACATTCGCAATGTGCCGGAGATGCTGTTTGGCGATGGCGTGCGCCTGGGCCAGATATTGCTCAACTTTGTGGGCAATGCCATCAAGTTCACGCAGCAAGGCAGTGTGGTGCTGCATGGCGAGGTTTTGCGAACCGCAGGGGACGTGGCCCACGTGCGCTTTGAGGTGCGCGACACCGGCATTGGCCTGACGGACGAGCAGCAGGCGCGCCTGTTTGCGGCCTTCCACCAGGCCGATGTGTCCACCACCCGCACCTATGGCGGAACGGGTCTGGGACTGGCCATTTCACGCCGACTGGCCGATCTGATGGGTGGGCGTGTGGGGGTGACCAGCGCAGTGGGCAAGGGCAGCACCTTCTGGTTTGAAGCGCCCTTTGGCGTGCCCCGTGAGGCCGCGCCACGCAGCGCCGGTGCCCTGCCGCCGCGTACGCGGGTGCTGGTGATTGACGACATGGAAGAAGCCCGCGAGCCGTTGGTGGACATGCTCACCAGCCTGGGCGCACGGGCCGATGCGGTCTCCAACGGCTCGATGGCGTTGGAGCGCATCAGCGAAGCCGATGCCACGGGCGACCCCTACCTGATGGTGTTTACCGACTGGCAGATGCCAGGCCTGAATGGCACCCAGACCTGGCAGCGCATGCGCCAATTGCCGCTGCGGCTAATCCCCGTGTGTGTGCTGGTGAGTGGCAGCAGCGGTTGCCCGGTGGAAGATTTGGAGAGCAATCACTTTGCGGATTTCATCGCCAAACCGGTCATGCCCGCGCGCCTGGCCGAATGCATAGCCAAGACCTGGGGTCTCGCGCAGGTGGCGGGCGAGCGTGGCTCGGTGAGTGCGGCGGTGCCGCACTTCGACCCCGGCAAGCGCATCCTGCTGGTGGAGGACAACGCGCTGAACCAGGAGGTCGCCATCGAGTTGCTGGCCTCCATGGGGTTTGAAGTGGACCTGGCCGAGGACGGGGTGTATGCCGTGCAAAAGGCTTCGCAACAGGGCTACGACATGATCCTGATGGACATGCAGATGCCGCGCATGGACGGCCTGGAGGCCACTCGCCAAATCCGCCAACTGGCAACGCACGCAAACACACCGATTGTGGCCATGACGGCCAATGCCTTTGCCGAAGACCGGGCGGCTGCGGTAGCGGCTGGCATGAACGACCACTTGGCCAAGCCGGTCGACCCCAATTTGCTGGCCCATGTGCTGGCCGTCTGGATGCCCGATGCCGTGAGCCACCTGCAAAGCCCGGCGTCCGCCGCCAAGGCGACTTTGCAGGCTGCGGTGGAAGACGAACAGGTGGCGCTGATGGAAAGCCTGAGCGCGGTGCACGGCTTAACCCTTACCCTGGGGCTACGCAGCTTCCGGGGCAATGCCCAGCACCTGGCCAAGCTGCTGCAGCGCTTTGCCACGGAACACAGCCAGGACACCACGTTGGTTCGCAAGCATTTGGATGCCGGAGACACCGAGACCGCCCAGCGTGCACTGCATACGCTCAAGGGTCTGGCCGGTACCGCTGGGCTGATCGAACTGCAAACCCTGGCCACTGAGGCCGAACAACGTGTGCGCCATGGCGACCCGCGCCCACAAGTGGAGGAGGCTCTGCAAGCCATGGAACCGGTCATGGACGCCATTGCGCAATCGCTGTCGCAGTTGTTTCCGCAGCCCTTGCAGTCGCCTGGCATGGGCCGCGAGGCCTTGCTGAAACAACTGGAGGGGTTACGTGCCCTGTTGGCCGCTGATGACCTGGATGCGGCAGAGGCCTTCGCCGCGTTGCGCGATGCGATGGCGCTGCACTTTCCTGGCCAGTACCGGGCACTGGGGCGGGCCATTGATGACTTTGCGCTGGACGAGGCCCTGCAACTGCTGGATGCGTTAATGGCAGTGGCAGACTAGGCGACAGGGCGGCAGAGCGTTCTGCGCAGGTAAAGGAGGAGGCCGCAAAGCGGCCGGGGGACACGGAGCAGAACGCTCTGCCGCCCTGTCGCCCACCCCGAACCTCACAGACTAAAATCGCAGACTGCCCAAGAAAGTCAAGTCCCCATGCACCGCAAGCTATTTGTCACCACCGCCCTGCCCTACGCCAACGGCAACTTCCACATCGGCCACATCATGGAATACATCCAGGCCGACATCTGGGTGCGGTACCAGCGTATGCAGGGGCATGCCGTGAACTTCGTTTGCGCGGACGACACGCACGGCGCGCCGATCATGATTGCTGCCGAGAAGGCCGGCAAAACGCCGCAGCAGTTTGTGGCCGACATTGCCGCCGGGCGCAAGCAGTACCTGGACGGTTTTCACATCAGCTTTGACAACTGGCACAGCACCGACGGCCCCGAAAACCACGAACTGGCGCGCCAGATCTACCGTGACCTGCGCGACAACAAAGACGGCAGCCTGATCGAAACCAAAACCATCGAACAGTTCTTCGACCCCGAGAAGAACATGTTCCTGCCCGATCGCTACATCAAGGGCGAGTGCCCCAAGTGCCATGCCAAGGACCAGTACGGCGACAACTGCGAGGTCTGCGGCACGGTGTACGCGCCGACCGACCTGATCAACCCGTTTTCCACCCTGTCCGGCGCCAAGCCGGAACTAAAGGCTTCCGAGCACTTTTTCTTCAAACTGTCCGACCCGCGCTGCGTGGCGTTCCTGGAGCAGTGGACGCAGGACGGCAAGCTGCAGCCCGAGGTGGCCAACAAGATCAAGGAATGGTTCAGCGTGCGCACCAACCCGGACGGCACGACCAGCGAAGGCCTGGGCGACTGGGACATCAGCCGTGACGCGCCTTATTTCGGCATCGAAATTCCGGACGCACCGGGCAAGTACTTTTATGTGTGGCTGGACGCGCCGATCGGCTATCTGGCGTCGCTCAAAAACCTGCTGACCAAACGCGGTGAGAGCTATGACGCCTACATGGCCGACCCCAAGCTGGAGCAGTACCACTTCATTGGCAAAGACATCGTCACCTTCCACACGCTGTTCTGGCCGGCCACCCTGCACTTCAGTGGCCGCAAAACACCCAACAACGTGTTTGTGCACGGCTTTCTGACGGTCAACAACGGCGAAAAAATGAGCAAGAGCCGGGGCACCGGCTTGGACCCGCTCAAGTACCTGCGCCTGGACATGAACCCCGAGTGGCTGCGCTATTACCTGGCGGCCAAGCTGTCGGCCCGCAACGAAGACATTGACTTCAATGCCGACGACTTCATGGCCCGCGTCAACAGCGACCTGATTGGCAAGTTCGTCAATATCGCCTCGCGTGCGGCCGGCTTCCTCACCAAGCGCTTTGAGGGCAAGCTGACCAACCAGTTCGGCGCCATGGGAGCGGCGATTCTGGCGGATATCCGTTCCGAATCCGACGCCATTGCCGCCCTGTACGAAAGCCGCGACTTTGGCAAGGCCACCCGCGAAGTCATGCTGCTGGCCGACAAGGTCAATTCCTATGTGGACCAGCACAAGCCCTGGGATCTGGCCAAAGACCCGGCCAACAACGAGGCGCTGCACCAGGTTTGCTCGGTGCTGGTGAATGCCTTTGCCGTGCTGACCCGCTACCTTGCTCCCATCCTGCCGAGCCTGGCCGAGTCGGTGCAAGGCTTTGTCGGTCTGGACATGGGCAAGTGGAATGTGGACACCAACGTCACCGCCATCCAGCCTTACCAGCACCTGATGCAGCGGGTCGACGTGAAGCAGCTTGACGCCCTGTTTGAGCCCCCGCCGGCCCCGGTGGTGGAAAAGGTGGCTCCCGGTGGCGAGGACATTGCTCCGACGATCGGCATCGAGGACTTCGCCAAAATCGACCTGCGCATTGCCAAGATCGTGGCCTGCGCCGCGGTAGAAGGCTCCACCAAGCTGCTGCGCCTGACGCTGGATGTGGGCGAGACCGACGACGCCGGCCAACCCAAGACCCGCAATGTGTTCAGTGGCATTGCCAGCATGTACCAGCCCGAACAACTCACCGGCCAACTCACCGTGCTGGTCGCCAACCTGGCGCCGCGCAAGATGAAATTTGGCGTGTCCGAAGGCATGGTGCTGGCCGCCAGCCATGGCGACGAGAAAGCCAACCCCGGCATTTACATCCTCAACCCCTGGCCCGGCGCAACACCCGGCATGCGGATCCACTAGATCTAGGCACCCATGATTCCCCTGCTGCGAGGTTGGACCTCGGTTCAGCGAACGGCACAAAATAATTTGCGGCTGGGGGTGACGCTGTGCTTTGTCGCCGGTGCCACCAATGCGGGTGGCTTTCTTGCTGTGGGGCAGTACACCTCACACATGACGGGCGTTTTGTCATCCATCGCAGACAACCTGGTACTCGGGCAGTTGCTACTGGCAGCGGCGGGGTTCGCCACATTGCTTGCATTTGTGGGGGGTGCCATGACCACCGCCTGGATGGTGAACTGGGGCTTGCGACGCAAGCTGCAAAGCGCTTATGGCAGGCCACTGCTGCTGGAATCGGGTTTATTGCTGGTGTTCGGGCTATTTGGAGCAGGGATCAACTTATGGGGCAATCTGTTTGCGCCCCTCACGGTATTGCTCTTGTGTTACCTCATGGGGTTGCAGAATGCAGTCATTACCAAGATTTCGCATGCCGAGATTCGCACCACCCACATCACCGGACTGGTGACCGACATGGGTATAGAGCTTGGCAAGCTGCTCTACGTCAATCGCATGAAGGAGGTCCCGGAGGTTCAAGCCAACCGGCAACGCCTGCGCATTCACATGCAACTCATCAGCAGCTTCTTTATTGGTGGCATTGGCGGTGCCATCGGCTTCAAGATGGTTGGCTACTTCACAACCGTTCCCCTTGCCATGCTATTGGCGCTCTTGGTACTAAGACCGGTACTGAACGACGCCAAAAACTGGATTGACCCGCACTAAGCTTTATGCCAACTCACTCTGCAAATAATCAGGCTCCTGCGTTTTTCCGACCCCGGTTGCTCGACGCGCTGCGCGGCTACAACCAGAACCAGTTTGTCAAAGACGTTGGCTCCGGCCTGACCGTGGGGGTCGTCGCCCTGCCGCTGGCCATGGCCTTTGCCATTGCCAGCGGACTCAAGCCCGAGGCGGGCCTGTTCACCGCCATCATCGCCGGCTTCCTGATCTCGGCACTGGGCGGTAGCCGGGTCCAGATCGGCGGTCCGGCGGGTGCCTTCATCGTCATTGTGTACGGCATCGTGGAGCGCTACGGCGTTGCAAATTTGATCATTGCCACGGCCATGTCGGGGGTGATGCTGTTTGCCATGGGCATCTTCAAGATGGGGACGCTGGTGCGGTTCATCCCGATCTCGGTGATCATCGGTTTTACCAATGGCATTGCGGTACTGATCGCGTTGTCGCAGGTGCGCGAGTTTCTGGGCCTGCGCATTGAAAATCTGCCGGGCAACTTTTTCGGCATGACCGCCACGCTGTACAACGCCCTGCCCACCCTCAACCCGACCTCCACAGCCGTAGCGGCAGGCTCGCTGGCACTGATCGTGTTCTGGCAATTTGGCGTGCCCCGCATGGTGAAAAATCCAGCGGTGGCGGAACGGCTGCGGCTGATTCCGGGCTCGGTGCTGGCCCTCATTGCGGCCACCGTGGTGGTGTCCATGATGCACTTGCCGGTTGAGACCATCGGCAGCAAGTTTGGCGGCATCCCCAACAGCCTGCCTTCACTGCAATGGCCCGATTTTTCCTGGAACACAGTGCGCTTCTTGTTCATTCCGGCCAGCACGCTGGCCATGCTGGGTGCGATTGAGTCGCTGTTGTGTGCCCGCGTGGCCGACGGCATGATCGACGACCGCCACAACCCCAACCAGGAGTTGATGGCCCAGGGTATTGCCAACTTTTTCACGCCGTTCTTCGGCGGCATGCCGGCCACCGGCACCATCGCCCGCACCGTCACCAACGTCAAGGGCGGCGGCCGCACCCCGATAGCCGGCATGGTGCACGCCCTAACCCTGCTGGTGGTCATGCTGATTGCAGCGCCTCTGGCCATGGATATTCCGCTGGCCGCCATGGCGGCGATCCTGATGTTTGTGGCCTGGAACATGGGCGAGTGGCGTGAATTTGCCCACCTGCGACAGTACCGCATGCCCTATCGGGCCACCCTGCTGGCGGTATTTTTCCTGACGGTGGTGTTTGACCTGACCGTGGCCGTCGAAGTGGGGCTGGTGGCCGCCTGCATTACTTTCATCTACCGCATTTCCAGTCTGTCACGCTCGGAAGAAATCACAGCCACCGATTACCCCGCGCTGGCCAGCCTGCAAGGTGAGGTTGCGGGCTACCGGCTGTACGGCGCGCTGTTTTTTGGTGCCGTGAAGATCATTGAAGCCATCCAGGACAACCTGCCCCGCCACACCGTCCTGCTGGACCTGAAAAACGTGATTTACGTGGACTCCAGCGGCGCCGATAGCCTGAACGACCTGGCCCGCGCCTGCCAGAAGAACCAGGTGCAACTGGTCATTTGCGGCCTGATGCACCAGCCGCTGGACATAGCAAAGCGTTGCGGCTTTGTTGAGACCATTGGAGAGCAGCACATTCACCCGGATGTGGCCACTGCGATTGCTGTCACCGCCGATTTGGCTGGCAAGCCCTCCTCCAAGCCTTAAAATAGCGCAAAGAGGTTTCCACCATGCACATTTTCCGCCGCCCCGACTACCGCTCCGACGCAACCCAGTTTCTGGACCAGCTCAAGTCCAACTATCCCGCGATCGAACAAGGCCAGCAAGTTGGCCGCTCCCTGCTGTGGGACAAGGCCATTGACCGTCTGGCCCTACTCGGCTTTCGCAAGTCCAAAGTAGCGCAAAAGCCCTACGTCTACCAGACCGAAGGCCACTAAGCCCTGCGTTTTGCAGGTGGCAGTCTCGCTGCCGCACCTGCAAGGCATTGCGCTCCCCCGGAATGACTGAATCGACTGGCGACTCCGCAGCCTCGCCCGAGGGCGCGACTGCGCTGGTGGAACTGGCGCACCTCAGCCCCCAATCGGCCATGCCCGAGGTGGTGGATCAGGTTGCGCTGGCCCGCCTGTATGGCGAGCCGCTGTTTGCCATGCCGCAGGACCTCTACATCCCGCCGGATGCGCTCGAGGTTTTTCTGGAGGCCTTTGAAGGCCCGCTGGATTTGCTGCTGTACCTGATTCGCAAGCAGAACTTCAACATTCTCGACATCCCCATGCTCAGCGTGACCAAGCAATACCTGGTCTACGTGGACCAGATCCGCAAGCGCAATCTCGAACTGGCCGCCGAATACCTGCTGATGGCCGCCATGCTGATTGAAATCAAATCACGCATGCTGCTGCCACCAAAGAAGGTGGCCGAAGGGGAAGAAGCCGAAGACCCACGCGCCGAACTGGTCCGGCGACTGCTGGAATACGAGCAGATGAAGCTGGCGGCGGCACGCCTGAATGCCGTGCCCCAGTTTGGCCGCGACTTCATGAAGGCCAGCATCTTTATCGAGCAAAGCCTGCAGCCGCGTTTTCCGGACGTGCAACTGGTCGATCTGCAAGAGGCCTGGCGCGATATTCTCAAGCGCGCCAAACTGGTTCAGCACCACAAAATCAGCCGCGCCGAGCTCTCGGTGCGGGAGCACATGAGCATCGTGCTCAAAAAGCTGCAGGGCCGCCGCTTTGTCGGCTTTGAAGACCTGTTTGATCCGGAGTTGGGTGTGCCGGTTCTGGTGGTGACCTTTATCGCCATGCTGGAGCTGGCCAAGGAAACGCTGATCGAAATTACGCAGGCCGAAGCCTTCGCCCCGATTTATGTGCGACTGGCCTATTCGCCCACCTGAACAGGGCCCTGAAACGGTTAGTATTCGGGCCACTCGCCGAACCACCGGAGCACTCGCATGACCGAAGCCAGCACGGGCACATCCAACGCACTGCATGCCACGCCCTATGGCACCTTGCCGCCGGCATCGCCCATGCCGAACCGCCGGCCCATGAGCCTGCCGCGCCTGCAGGAAATGCGAACCCGGGGCGAAAAAATTTGCATGCTCACCGCATACGACGCCACCTTCGCGGCCGTCGCCGATGCGGCCGGTGTGGAAACCATTCTGGTCGGAGATTCGCTGGGCATGGTCTGCCAGGGCCTGGCCAGCACCGTGGGCGTCAGCCTGGAGACCATGCGCTATCACACCGAAAGCGTGACGCGCGGCCTGTACCGCGCCCAAGCCACGGCCTGGGTGATTGGCGATATGCCCTACGGCAGCTACCAGGAGTCGCGCGAACAGGCGGTTCGCAGCGCTTCGGTGTTGATGCAGGCCGGCGCGCATATGGTCAAACTCGAAGGCGGTGGCTGGACTACCGAGACCGTGCGCTTTCTGGTGGAACGCGGCATCCCGGTGTGTGCCCACCTCGGCCTCACGCCGCAAACCGTGCACGCCCTGGGCGGCTACCGGGTCCAAGGCAAAACCGAAGCCAGCGCCGAACTGCTCAAGAAACAGGCCCATGAACTGCAAGACGCCGGTGCCACCATGCTGGTGCTCGAAATGGTGCCCCACACCGTGGCAACTGAGCTCACCAACGAATTGCTGCACTGCGCCACCATCGGCATTGGTGCCGGCAACGGAACCGCCGGTCAGGTGCTGGTGCTGCACGACATGCTGGGCATGAACCTCGGCAAAATGCCCAAGTTCGTGCGCAACTTCATGCAGGACGCCGGCAGCGTGCGCGGTGCCATGGAGGCGTATGTGGCCGCGGTCAAGGGTGGCACTTTTCCAGACAACACGCTGCACGCCTGGTGACCGCTGCCCCATTGCGGTAATCCCCTGAACTTCTCTTCACTTTTATGAAGCTCATTCACACGCTCGCTGAGTTACGCACCACGCTGAGTGCCTACCGCCACCCTGCCGTGGTGCCCACCATGGGCAACCTGCATGCCGGGCATATCGCGCTGGTGGAAGCCGCGAAGCCGCTGGGGGATGTGACGCTGGCCACCGTTTTTGTGAACCGACTGCAGTTCGGGCCCAACGAAGACTTTGACACCTACCCGCGCACCTTGGATGCCGACTGCGCCCAGCTAGAAGCCGCCGGTTGCGACATTGTTTTTGCGCCAACCGAGAAAGAGCTTTACCCGCAAAAACAGACCTTTCTGATTGAGCCACCGTCCGAGTTGGCCAATATTCTGGAAGGTCACTTCCGCCCCGGTTTTTTCACCGGCGTCGCCACCGTCGTCATGAAATTGTTGAGCGCCACGCAGGCGCGCACGGCCGTGTTCGGCAAAAAGGACTACCAGCAACTGATGGTGATCCGCCAGATGGTTCAGCAGTTCGCCATGCCGGTGAACATTGTGGGCATTGACACCCGGCGCTCAAGCGAAGGTTTGGCCTTGTCCTCGCGCAATGGCTACCTGAGCCCGGCCGAGCGCGAAGCCGCTGTCTTGTTGTCACAAACCCTGAAGAAAATCGCCGACGCCATCCGCAACGGCCGCAGCGACTACGCCGCCCTGGAAGCCGAAGCCATGGCTACCCTGAGCGCTGCCGGCTGGAAACCCGACTATGTGGTGGCCCGCCGGCAAGTGGACCTGCAAGCGCCCCAACCGGGTGACGCCATGGTGGTGCTGGCCGCAGCCCGGCTCGGGACAACGCGGCTGATTGATAACCTGGAAGTTTGAGCGTCTGCCGCGCCTCTGCCCGTTGTCCGGTACCCCTCTTCTTCTCACGTGCGCCACAAAGGGCAGGCGAATCGGGTGTCCCTTCGCAGGCCCCTCATTCGCGGTTGCCACAGAGCAAGCGTGCCAACCAACGCGTTGACGAAACAAAGCAAGCCAACCCAATACGGCCGCCCGCGAGCAGGGCCGGAGAAGGGATACCCGGTTCGCCTGCCCGCCCCCCGAAAAAGAGAAAACCTACATAAACCGGTCGAGAATCTTCTTGCTGACCGCATTCAAAGCAAATTGGTCCCGCACCAGATATTGAATGCCGTGGTTGTCGGCAATCAGCAGCGAGTGGTCCTTGCCAATGCGGCGGATGTCTTCATCACCGCGCAACACAAACTCGGTGCGCCCCCGGTCGGTTTCTACCGTCCAGGTGCAGGGCGTGGAAAAACTCGTGACCGACACGATCTGCGTGATCACCGGCATGAACTCGCGCGTTGCCAGTTCGTGGCGGATCAGGCCTTGCGCCGGTTCGGCCAAATCGGCCAGACGATCGACCCAACCGACCTCCTCGCCGTCCGTGTTGACAATCGAAATGCCCACTTCGGGCGACTGAATCGGGAACGAACGTACCGGCACCACCGCCTCATGGTGGTCGCCGGCGGGGGTGGTGAGAGTCAGCTTGCCGAAGGCGTCGCGCTCCAGGGCAAACTGCGTGCGGTCCGGGCCTTGGTTGGTGTTCATTCCTCGCCCTCCTTGCCTGCGTTCATGTCCACATCCATATTGCGGGCCTGCGCCTGGTACAGGTTGAAGTAAGCCCCTTCGCGGGCCATCAGTTCGTCGTGCGAGCCCTCCTCGACCACACGACCACGGTCCAGCACCACCAGGCGGTCGGCGCGGTGCAGCGTGGACAGACGGTGCGCGATGGCGATGGTGGTACGGCCTTGCACCAGGTTCTCCAGGGCCTTCTGAATTTCCTTCTCGGTCTCGGAATCCACCGACGAGGTGGCCTCGTCCAGGATCAGGATGCGCGGGTCGATCAAGAGCGCGCGCGCAATCGAGATGCGCTGGCGCTCGCCACCCGACAGGCCCTGCCCGCGCTCGCCCACCATCGAGTCGTAACCCTGCGGCAGGCGCAGGATGAACTCGTGCGCATGGGCCGCGCGCGCCGCCGAAATGATTTCTTCGCGGGTGGCGTCGGGTTTGCCATAGGCAATGTTTTCGGCAATCGTGCCGAAGAACAGGAATGGCTCTTGCAGCACGAGGCCAATGTTCTGCCGGAAGTCGGCAATCGCGTAGGAACGGATATCCACCCCGTCCACCAGAATGGCGCCTTCGGACACGTCGTAGAAGCGGCAGATCAGGTTCACCAGCGTGCTCTTGCCTGAGCCGCTGTGGCCCACCAGGCCAATCATTTCGCCCGGCGCAATATTCAGGCTGATGCCCTTGTTGACCTCGCGGTTGCCATAGCGGAAACCCACCTCCCGCACCTCGATGCGCCCTTCCACCTTGCCCACATGCACCGGGTTAGCGGGCTCGGGCACGCTGGAGACGTGGTCCAGAATGTCAAAAATGCGCTTCGCTGCCGAGGCCGACTTTTGCGTCACGGAGACGATGCGGCTCATGGAGTCGAGCCGCCCGTAAAACCGGCCGATGTAGGCGATCGCCGCCAACAGCATACCCACGGTGATGTCACCCTTGGAGACCTGCCAGATGCCAAAACCCCAGACCACCAGCAGGCCGATTTCGGTCAGCAGCGACACACTCGGAGAAAACAGCGACCAGATTTTGTTGATGCGGTCGTTCACCATCAGGTTGTGCTTGTTCGCCTCGCGGAAGCGGCGCGCTTCGCGCTGCTCCTGCGCAAAGGCCTTCACCACGCGGATGCCTGGAATGGTGTCGGCCAACACATTGGTCACCTCGCCCCAGACCCGGTCGATCTTCTCAAAACTGGTGCGCAGGCGATACCGCACAAAGTGAATCATCCAGCCAATAAAAGGCAGCGGCACCAGCGTGACCAGCGCCAGCCAGGGGTTCATGGAAAACAGGATGACCGCGGTCATGACGATCATCACCACGTCACTGGCAAAGTCGGTCAGATGCAGCGACAAGTACACCGCAATGCGATCGCTCTCGCTGCCCACGCGGGACAGCAGGTCGCCGGTGCGTTTGCCGCCAAAGTACTCCAGCGAAAGCCGCAGCAGGTGCTCGTAGGTGGTGGTGCGCAGATCGGCGGCAATGCGCTCGGAGGCCAGCGCCAGGATGTAGGTCTTGGCCCAGCTCAGAATCCAGGCCAGCAGCCCCGCGCCCAGCAGCCCCGAGAGGTACCAGGCGATGGTGCTCGGCTCAATGTGTTTGCCGTTCTGGAACGGAATCAGCACCTCGTCCACCAGCGGAATCGTCAGGTAAGGCGGCACCTGGCTGGCGGCGGTACCCAGCAGCATCAGCAAAAAACCCCAGAACAGTTGGCCCCGGTACGGCTTGGCAAAGCGCCACAGCCGGAACAGCGTCCAGGTCGATGGGGGCGTGTGCAACACCTTGGTGCAAATGGGGCACTCTTCCTGGTCCGGCTCCAGCGGCGCTTTGCAGCTTGGGCACACATCTTTCAAGGCCTGAACCAGCGGCTTGCCGTACACCACGCTGTCAAGCTGCAGACCAAACTGGTCCACCAGGCGGATTGCATGCAGGTTTTGACCCAGGGTAAAGCGCCAGCTTGCCAAGCGCCCCTGCGCGTCAATGAGTTCCAGATGCCCTACACCGGCATGGTCGTGGTGCTGCAGAGCCAAGCCCTCGCGCAGGGGCCATTCCTGCCAGTCCGTCGCGCCACCGGCACGGCTGATGACGCGCTGGCTGGTGACCACCACCAGCCCTTTTGAGAAGTGCAAACGGGCATCCAGGTCAACCTCCAGCGCGGCCAATACGTTTTCCTGGGGGTGTAGACGGGCTTGTACCTCGGGACGCCAATGGGCGGCGAGTTCGCCCGGCGCAGATCGGACAAGGGAATTTTCAGTGGTCATTGCAAACAAATTTCATATTTTTCGGCACCCGGCGCTGCCGGCACCTTTCCACGCATTTCCGTGCATTTCTGAAGATACCACCGCACAGGGTAATGCCCGAAGCCAAGTCACCCCAGCCTGAGCGAGAATACACAACGCGGACAGCGCCATGTCGGTGGACTGCCCATGCCACAAAGCCCCATGCAAGCCAATATCAATATCGACATTCTTCGGGTCACCCCTCTGCGCGGACCCAATATCTGGACCTACCGCCCGGTCATCGAAGCCTGGGTTGATATCGGCGAGTTGGAAAACCACCCGTCTAACACCATTCCCGGTTTTTACGAGCGTCTAACAGCACTGCTGCCGGGCCTGATCGAGCATGAATGCAGCCCCGGAGTACGCGGCGGCTTTTTGCAGCGCCTGCAGGAAGGCACCTGGGCCGCCCACATACTGGAACACGTCTGCCTGGAGTTGCAAAACCTCGCCGGTATGCGCACCGGCTTTGGCAAGGCGCGCAGCACTTCCAAACCCGGCGTCTACAAAATTGCCTTTCGCACCCGCCACGAAGACGTAGGCCGTGCCGCCCTGGAGGCCGGGCGCGACCTGATCCTGTCTGCCATCCAGGACACCCCCTTTGACATGGCCGCGACGGTCCAAAAACTGACTGACATGGTGGACGACCTGTGCCTGGGCCCGAGCACGGCCCACATCGTCGATGCGGCCACCGCACGGCGCATTCCGTCGATTCGCCTGACCAGCGGCAATCTGGTGCAACTCGGCTACGGCGGCGCCCAGCGCCGCATCTGGACGGCCGAGACCGACCAGACCTCGGCCATTGCCGAGGAAATTGCCAGCGATAAGGATCTCACCAAGTCACTGCTCAAGTCCTGCGGTGTGCCGGTGCCCTATGGCGAACTGGTGCGCAGTGCCGACGAAGCCTGGGAAATGGCGCAGGACATCGGCCTGCCGGTAGCCGTCAAACCGCTGGATGGCAACCATGGCCGGGGGGTATCGCTGGACCTGCAGACCGAAGCCGACATCCGGGCAGCGTTTGATCTGGCCCGCGTGCACACCAGCGGCCGCAGCGTGATCGTGGAGCGCTACATCCCCGGAACAGAACACCGCCTGCTGGTGGTGGGCAAAAAAGTGGTGGCCGCCGCTGCCGGTGAAACCTTGTGGATTACCGGAGACGGCCAGCACACGATCGACGAGTTGGCCGATTTGCAAATCAACATCGATCCGCGCCGTGGCCGGGGTGAAGAGTTCCCACTCAACGTGGTCGTGCCCAGCGATGACGGCGAAGTCACCCTGGAACTGAAGCGCGTGGGCCTGACGCCACAGTCGGTACCGGCCAGCGGCCAGAAGGTGCTGATTCAGCGCAACGGCAATGTGAAGTTCGACGTAACCGACAAGGTGCATCCCAGCGTGGCACATGCTGCAGCGTTGGCGACCCGTGTGGTGGGCCTGGACATTGCCGGTGTGGACATGGTGTTGGAAGACGCCAGCAAGCCGCTTAGCAGCCAGCGCGGTGCCGTCATCGAGGTGAACGCCAGCCCCGGTCTGCTGGCCCATATCAAACCCTCCAATGGCAATGGGCAGCCGGTGGGCCGCGCCATCATTGACCACCTGTTCAGCGAAGGCCATGACGGGCGCATTCCAATCGTCGGCATTACCGGCACCCAGGACACCGGCCGCATTGCCCGCCTGATTGCCTGGCTGGTGCATATCAGTGGCAAGCATGTGGGCCTGGCCTGTAGCGAGGGCTTGTACCTCGATGGCCGCCAAATTGATGCGCGCAATAGTGCCAATTGGGAAGCCGGCCAGCGCGTGCTGATCAACCGCTCAGTGCAGGCCGCCGTGTTTGAGAACCCGGGCACCGTAATCCTTGGCGAAGGCCTGCCCTACGACAAATGCAACGTGGGTGTGGTCACCGATGTGAGCTGGAATGAGGGCCTGGGCGCCTTTGACATCAACGACGACGAACAAACCTACAAGGTCGCCCGCACCCAGGTCGACGTAGTGTTGCCCAGTGGCACGGCGGTGCTCAACGCAGCCGATCACCAGGCCGTTGAAATGGCCGAGCTGTGTGACGGCAAGGTCATTTTTTATGGTCTGAACGCCGACCACCCGGCCATTGCGGCGCACCGCGAGACCGGTGAGCGCGCAGTGGTGCTGCAGGGCGATGCGATTGTGCTGGCCCAAGGTTCTCAGGTGGTCGCCAGCCTGCCGTTGGCCGGCCTGACCCCTGCCAAGGCCGCCAAGCCTGAAATGGTGATGGCGGCCGTCGCGGCCGCATGGGCCCTGAATATTCCAATTGAACTCATTGGCGCCGGATTGCGCACCTTCGAGTCTGCACCCAAGAAAACACCTTACTGAGCACGTTATGGAAGTCACACGCATTCGCGCCTTGCGCGGTCCTAACTTGTGGAGCCACCACACCGCCATCCAGTCCATCGTGACCTGCGTAGGCGGTGAGAACTCGATCACCGAACTGCCCGGTTTTGAGACCCGGTTGCGCGAGCGCTTTCCGGAGCTGAGCCCGCTGCAGCCCACCGGCCACGACGACGCCATTCCGATGGCCCATGTGCTGGAACTGGTGGCGCTGGGCCTGCAGGCCCAGGCCGGTTGCCCCGTCACCTTCAGTTGCACCACGCCGACGCTGGAAGACAGCGTGTACCAGGTGGTGGTGGAGTACAGCGAAGAGCCGGTCGGCCGCCGCGCGCTGGAGATTGCCCAGGCCCTGTGCGAATCGGCCATGCAGGACACACCGTTTGACTTGGCCGCCGGCCTGGCCGAACTGCGCGATCTGGATGAAGACGTTCGCCTGGGCCCAAGCACCGGCTCCATTGTGGATGCCGCCGTGGCCCGTGGCATTCCGTACAGCCGCATGACCGAGGGCAGCATGGTGCGCTTTGGTTGGGGCAGCAAACAGCGCCGCATCCAGGCCGCCGAAATTGACGCCACCAGCGCCATTTCCGAAGCCATTGCGCAAGACAAGCAACTCACCAAGAAACTGCTGGCAGCCGCCGGCGTGCCGGTGCCCGCCGGCCGTGCCGTGAGCGATGCCGACGACGCCTGGAAAGCCGCCTGCGAAATCGGCCTGCCGGTTGTGGTCAAGCCACTAGACGGCAACCAGGGCAAGGGCGTGACAGTCAACATCACCAGCGAAGAGCAATTGCGCAAGGCCTTTGAGGTGGCAACCACCTTCCGCGACGACATTCTGGTTGAGCGCTACATGCCCGGCAACGACTTCCGGCTGCTGGTGGTGGGCGACCGCCTGGTTGCCGCAGCCCGCCGTGACCCGCCCAAGGTGGTCGGCGACGGCACGAGCAGCATTGCGCAACTGGTGGAACAGGTGAACAAAGACCCGCGCCGGGGTTCGGGTCACTCCACTTCGCTCACCAAAATCCGCTTTGACGACATTGCCAAGGAATGCCTGGCCAACCAGGGTTTCAGTGCCGAATCGGTGCCCCTCAAGGGCCAGCGCGTCAACCTGCGCAACAACGCAAACCTGTCCACCGGCGGCTCGGCCACCGACGTGACCGATGACGTGCACCCCGACGTGGCAGCCCGCGCGGTGGCGGCTGCGCACATGGTGGGCCTGGACATCTGCGGCGTGGACGTGGTGAGCGACAGCATTCTGCGACCGCTTGAGGAACAGGGCGGCGGCATGGTGGAAGTCAATGCCGCGCCGGGCCTGCGCATGCACCTGGCACCCTCGTTCGGCAAGGGCCGACCGGTGGGCGAGGCCATTATTTCGATGCTTTTCAAAGGCACCAACAACGGCCGTATCCCGATCGTGGCCGTCACCGGCACCAACGGCAAGACGACCACGGTGCGCCTGATTTCGCACCTGCTCAAGACCAACGGCCTGCGCGTCGGCATGACCAACACCGACGGTGTGTATGTGGACGGCCAATGCATTGACACCGGCGACTGCAGCGGCCCCAAGAGTGCCCGCAGCGTGCTGCTGCACCCCGACGTGGACGCGGCGGTTCTGGAAACGGCACGCGGTGGCGTGCTGCGCGAAGGCCTGGCGTTTGACCGTTGCGACGTAGCGGTGGTGACCAACGTGGGCAGCGGCGACCACCTCGGCCTGAACTACATCACCACGGTGCAGGAACTGGCGGTGCTCAAGCGCGTCATCGTGCAAAACGTGGCATCCAGCGGCGTGGCGGTGCTGAATGCGGCCGACCCGAATGTGGCCACCATGGCCAGCAAATGCAAGGGCTCGGTCACCTTCTTTGCGCTCGACCGGCACCACCCCGTCATGGCCACGCACCGGGCCCAAGGCCACGCGGTGGTCTACGTGGAAGAAGGCAATCTGGTCACGGCCAAGGGTGACTTCAAGCACCATATTCCGCTAAGCAAGATACCGGTCACCATGGGCGGTGCGATTGGCTTCCAGGTTGAAAACGTGATGGCAGCCGTTGCCGCTGCCTGGGCACTCAAGGTGGACTGGATGACGATCGAAAACGGCCTCTCGTCGTTCTCCAACGACAACGACAACGCCGCCGGCCGCTTCAATATGTTCAAGTTCCGGGGTGCCACCGTGATTGCCGACTACGGCCACAACCCCGACGCCATGGCGGCACTGGTGCAGGCGGTGGAAGCCTTACCCGCCACCCGACGCAGCGTCGTGATCAGCGGTGCCGGTGACCGCCGCGATCAGGACATTCGCCAGCAGACCGAAATTCTGGGCAGCGCCTTTGATGAAGTGGTGATGTTTGAAGACCAGTGCCAGCGCGGTCGCAGCGACGGCGAAGTGCTGGCCCTGCTGCGCGAAGGCCTCAAGGGCGCTACGCGAACCCGCGAGTCTTCGGAAATCCGGGGAGAGTTCATTGCCATCGACTCGGCCATGGACAAGCTCAAGGAGGGCGAGTTGTGCCTGATTCTGGTGGACCAGGTGGAAGAAGCCATGGCCCACATTGCCGCCAAGGTGGCCGCTGCCTGAACCCGCGTGGTAGCCACCTTGGTGGCTGCCGGTTCAGGCAGTAGGAACTTCCCGGCGCGGCCCCCGGCCCATCAGTTGAGCGACGGCCTGGGCCGGTTGAATGCGGCCGTCCAGCAGGTCCACCACACATTCGGTAATCGGCATTTCCACGTCGAGGCTGCGCGAGCGCTGCAAAACGGTTTGCGCACAGTAAACGCCCTCGGCCACATGCCCTAGCTCGTGCACGGCTTGCTGCAGTGTTTTGCCCTGCGCCAACGCCAGCCCCACGCGGCGGTTGCGGGACAGGTCGCCGGTGGCGGTCAAGACCAAATCGCCGAGGCCGCTTAAGCCCATAAAGGTTTCCGCTTTGGCACCCAGCGCCAGACCCAGACGCGAAATCTCGGTCAGACCACGGGTAATCAGCGCGGCACGGGCATTGAGGCCCAGTTGCAAGCCGTCGCACAGTCCGGTGGCAATCGCCAGCACATTCTTGACCGCGCCGCCCACTTCCACGCCCACCACATCGTCATTGGCATACACGCGCAAACTGCTGTTGTGAAAGGCCTGCACCAGCGCGTCGCGCACCTCGGCATGTACGCTGGCGGCCACCAGAGCAGTCGGCTTGCACGAAGCCACTTCCTGGGCAAAGCTGGGGCCGCTGAGCACCCCGGCGCGCAAGGCGGGCGCCACCTGCGCCTGCACCTCATGGCCCAACAAACCAAAATTGTCGTCGCGCTCGGCTTCAAAGCCCTTGCACAACCAGGCCACCGGTAGGCCGGCATCCCGCAAGTGGGTGAGCATGTCGCGCAAGCCCGCCATCGGTGTGGCAACAATCAACAAATCCTGCTGGGCGAGGAGCGGAGCCAGGGCTTCCAGGCTGCCGCTGGCTAATGCAAGATTCTCTGGAAAGGTTATTCCCGGCAGGTAGCGCGCATTGCTGCGGCTGCTCTGCATGGCAGTCGCCTGCGCGGCATCGCGCGCCCACAACGTGACGCGGTGACCGCTTGCGGCCTGCGCCGCATTCAGAGCCAACGCGGTTCCCCAGGCCCCTGCACCCAGTACCAGAATTTTCATGGCGTCGCTGCGGCTAAGCGGAACATGTGCCCCGCTGCCATCGTCTTATTGCGGCAGGTTGCCGGCGGCTTCTTCGCCAGCGGCGCGCTGCTGTTCGTACATCGCCTGGAAGTTGATTTCCTGAAGGTGCACGGGCGGGAAGCCGGCGCGTTGCACCAGATCTGCCACATTGCCGCGCAGGTAGGGGTAAACAATTTGCGGGCAGGCAATGCTCAGAATCTGGCTCAGTTGCTCATCCGGCAGGTTACGGATTTCAAAAATGCCGGCCTGCTTGGCTTCGACCAGAAACACGGTCTTGTCCTGAATCTTGGTGTGCACGGTGGCCGTGACGCTGACTTCGAACACGCCATCGCCCACCGGGGCAGCCGCCACGCCAAGTTGAATGTCCACCGAGGGTTGTTCCTGCTCAAGCAGGATGGCGGGCGAATTGGGTTGCTCCAGCGACGCCTCTTTCAGGTACACGCGCTGAATTTGAAATACGGGTTCTTGGTCTGCCATGGTGAAGTCTCTTGGGTAATCGTGGGTAAAACAAAGCCCGCCGACCGGTTCGACGGGCTGAAAAGGGAAAGAACGCCGAGGATTATGTCAGGCGCCGTTGAGCAGGGGCATCAGCCCGCCGCGTCCATCGAGGGCCATCAGGTCATCGCAGCCGCCCACATGGGTGCTGCCGATGAAGATTTGCGGCACGGTGCGGCGGCCGGTGATTTCCATCATTTTGACGCGCTCGTCCGGATGGGTATCGACGCGCACTTCTTCAATCGTTGCGACGCCCCGCTGTTGCAACAGGCGTTTTGCCTGCACGCAGTAGGGGCAGACGGCGGTGGTGTACATCTTGACGGCTTGCATGCTGTGCTCCCGCAGTGCTCAGGACTTTTCAACCGGCAGGTTGGCTGCCTTCCAGGCGGCCAGGCCGCCACCCAGGCTTTGCGCCTGCTCGTAGCCCAGTTTCTTGGCGATCAGCACCGCACGGCCTGAGCGTGCGCCAGACTGGCACACCAGAATCAGGGGCACGGCCTTGTTCTTGACCACACCGCCCAGCTTGGCTTCGAGTTCCCCCAGAGGAATGTTCTTGGCGCCGCCCACGTGGCCGGACGCAAATTCGCTGGTTTCGCAAACGTCCACCACCACGGCTTTTTCGCGGTTGATGAGTTGCACCGCGGCCGGTGGCGTCAACCCAGCCGTTGCCGCACCTTGAAGCACGGGCCACAGCAGCATGCCGCCAGATGCCAGGGCGATGGAGATCAGCATCCAGTTGTCGAGAATAAATTTCACAATGTTCCTTATTCGTACCTTCGCACCTGCGAAAGCCTCAGCCCGACATTTTAGAATGCTGCACCCGGCCCTGCTGTGCAGGGGCCCATCAACCCCGACTTAAGTCTCTTCACCATGTACAAAATCGTTCTCGTTCGCCACGGCGAATCCACCTGGAATCTCGAAAACCGCTTTACCGGCTGGACCGATGTGGACCTGACCCCCACCGGCGTGGAACAAGCCAAGAACGCCGGTCGCCTGCTAAAAGCCGAAGGCTACGAGTTCGACCTGGCCTACACCAGCGTGCTCAAACGCGCCACCCGTACCTTGTGGCACTGCCTGGATGAAATGGACCGCACCTGGCTGCCGGTGGTGCATTCCTGGCGCCTGAACGAGCGCCATTACGGCTCCCTGCAAGGACTCAACAAGGCCGACATGGCCAAGCAATTCGGCGAAGAACAGGTGCTGGTGTGGCGCCGCAGCTATGACACGCCGCCGCCCGCGCTGGAGGCCAATGACCCGCGCTGCGAGCGTGCCGACTTGCGCTATGCCAAGCTGCAACCCGACCAGGTTCCGCTAACCGAATGCCTGAAAGACACCGTTGCCCGCGTATTGCCTTTCTGGAACGAGACGGTTGCGCCGACCATCAAGGCCGGCAAAAAGGTAGTGATTGCCGCCCACGGCAACTCTATTCGCGCGCTGGTGAAATACCTGGACAACATTGCCGATGACGCCATCGTCGGCGTGAACATTCCCAACGGCATTCCGCTGGTGTACGAACTCGACGAAAACCTCAAACCGATCCGCAATTACTACCTGGGCGACGCCGAAGCTGCCGCCAAAGCCGCCGCCGCAGTCGCCAGCCAAGGTAAAGCCTGAGTAAAAAAGACCCTTGTCCATCCTGGATGCGCGGAGCCCTGCAAGCCCGCGCGCGCCCTGCGGTGTATATTGAGATGAGACAGGAAAAAATATGGGTCACAAATTGAAAATTAGTGGTTGGGTGGCGATTGGCGCATTGGCCGGCGCACTCACCACGGTGTCATTGCAAACGGTTGCCGAGAGTGCGCTGGCTCCGCTGCCTCTGGATGAGTTGAAGCAACTTGCCGCAGTGTTCGGAATGATCAAGAGCGACTATGTAGAACCGGTCGACGAGAAGAAGCTGATCACCGATGCCATCTCCGGCATGGTCTCCAACCTCGACCCCCATTCCCAGTATTTCGACAAGAAGTCGTTTAAGGAATTCAAGGAAGGCACCTCCGGCAAGTTTGTCGGCGTGGGCATCGAAATCACGCAGGAAGACGGCTTGGTCAAGGTGGTTTCGCCCATCGAGGGTTCGCCCGCCTACCGCGCCGGTCTCAAGCCCAACGACCTGATCACCAAGATTGATGAAACCGCCGTCAAGGGCCTGTCCCTGAACGAAGCGGTCAAGCGCATGCGGGGCGAACCCGCCACCAAGGTGCTGCTGACGATTTACCGCAAGGACGAGAACCGTACCTTTCCGGTCACCATCATCCGCGAAGAAATCAAGCAACAGTCGGTGCGCGGCAAACTGGTGGAACCCGGCTACGCCTGGGTTCGCCTGAACCAGTTCCAGGAACGCACGGTTGATGACTTCGTCAAAAAGGTCAACGAAATTTACCGCCAGGACCCCAAGATCAAGGGCTTTGTGCTGGACCTCCGCAATGACCCGGGCGGCCTGCTGAACGCGGCCGTGGGCATTTCTGCTGCCTTCCTGCCGGACAACGTCACGGTGGTGTCCACCAACGGCCAAACCCCGGAAAGCAAGCAAGTGCTGAAGGCCAGCCCATCCGATTACCGTGGCGTAACCGGGGCTGAGAGCATCAAGTCGCTGCCGGCCGAACTGAAGAAGGTGCCGCTGGTCGTGCTGGTCAACGAAGGCTCGGCTTCTGCTAGCGAAATTGTGGCCGGCGCGCTGCAAGACCACAAACGTGCCACCGTGATGGGCAGCCAGACCTTTGGCAAGGGCTCGGTGCAAACCTTCCGTCCGTTGGGTCCGGACACCGGTCTGAAAATCACCACCTCGCGTTACTACACGCCAAATGGGCGCTCGATTCAGGCCAAGGGCATCGTGCCGGATGTCATGGTCGATGAAACCGAAGAGGGCAGCCCCTACGCCGTGTTGCGCATGCGCGAGGCCGACTACGACAAGCACCTGACCAGCGGCCAAGGCGAAGAGAAGAAAGACCCGGCCCGCGAGAAAGCCCGTGAAGAAGCACTCAAGCGGCTGGAAGAGGAATCCCGCAAACCGGCATCCGAGCGCAAGGCGCCTGAGTTTGGGACCGAGAAAGACTTCCAGTTGCAGCAGGCACTCAACAAGCTCAAGGGCGTGCCGGTGCTGGTCAGCAAGACCCTGACCGAGCGCAAGGAAGAAAAGAAGGAAGAGTAACGGCCCGCCATGCAGGATTCGGATTTACTGCGCTACTCGCGCCACATCCTGCTCAATGAAATCGGCATTGAAGGGCAGGAACGCATCCTGTCCACCCATGCACTGGTCATTGGTGCCGGAGGCCTAGGCTCCCCCGTTGCCATGTACCTGGCCTGCGCCGGAGTCGGGCAGTTGACGGTCACGGACCATGACACGGTGGACATGACCAATTTGCAGCGCCAGATTGCCCACCACAGCGAATCGGTTGGCATGCCCAAGGTGGAATCCCTGAAGCAGACTTTGCTGGCACTCAACCCGAACGTACGGGTCAACGCCCTACAAATGCGGGTCGACGCGGCGGCGTTGGATACGCTGGTGCAGCAGGCGGACGTGGTGCTCGACTGCTGCGACAACTTCACCACCCGGCATGCTGTTAACGCAGCCTGCGTCAAGCATGGCAAGCCGCTGGTTTCGGGCGCCGCGATTCAATTCGATGGGCAGATCAGCGTGTATGACACCCGCCATGCCGATGCCCCTTGCTACGCCTGCATTTTCCCGCCAGACGCCGCGTTTGAAGAGGTGCGCTGCTCCACCATGGGTGTGTTTGCGCCACTGGTGGGCATCATCGGCTCCATGCAGGCCGCAGAAGCCCTGAAACTGGTCATGGATGTGGGTCGCAGCCTGAATGGACGCCTGCAGATGCTGGACGGTCGCAGCATGGAGTGGAACGAGATCCGGATGCCTCGCAATGCATCCTGCCCGGTTTGTAGCGCACGTCCCTCAGAGCACAAAACAGGCACGGGAACGGCCGCATAATTTTGCTTATCTCCCTGCGCTTGCTGTTAGACTTTCTGCACAACTTCAATACCTGACAGTGGCATCTCCAAAATCCGAATCCCCGGTAGCACTTGAAGACTTGCGTCTCGACGATGCCAGGGCGCTATTGGACCGGGACTCCACCTTGGCACTACCGGCTTCGACCGAATTTCCCGCGCGCTACCTTCAGGCCCTGATTGACGGGCTGTGTGAGCTGTCTTTGAAAGACCCGCTCACCGGCCTGTCAAATCGCCGCCAATTCCGCTCCGTACTCGACCGTACCACCGAAATGGTGGCGCGCTCCGGCGAACCGGCTTTGCTGCTGATGGTGGACATAGACCACTTCAAGAGCGTCAACGACACCTACGGCCACCAGGCCGGCGACCAGGTGCTGCAGGCCATTGCGCAAGTGCTTTCCAAATGTGTACGCCCGATGGACACAGTCGCCCGCTATGGCGGCGAAGAGTTTGCGGTGGTACTGCCCAATTGCCACACCTTTTTCGGTGGCACCGTGGCCGAGCGGATTCGCCAGACCATTCAGAACCTGCCCATCGCCCTGAGTTCCGGCCAGGTGCTCAACATCACGGTCAGCATCGGCGGTGCCTACGCGCCCGAATGGGTGCGGTCCACCGCAGCCCTTTGGACCGAGCGGGCCGACGTGCAGTTGTACCGCGCAAAACACGAGGGTCGGAATCGGGTGTTTCTGGACACCCAGCAGGAAATTTTTGTCAGTGCCGAAGAAAAGAATATGTTGTTTGGACATCTTGCGCTGGGTGAACCCGCCTGGATTGAATCCACCGGCAGTGACGCTGCCAGCAATGGTGCGGGACAAAGGGTTAATTGATGTCTGACGTAGTAAATCCCCCCGCAAGCACCGAAGCAGCGTCTGACGTGCCCCTGAAGCCACTGGGCAAAGTCGTGGCCGTCACCAGCGGCAAGGGTGGTGTGGGCAAGACTTTTGTGTCGGCCAATCTGGCGGCAGCGTTGGCCAAGCGTGGTCTGCGGGTGTTGGTGCTGGATGCCGACCTGGGACTGGCCAACTTGGATGTGGTGCTCAACCTGTATCCCAAGGTAACGCTGCACGACGTGTTCACCGGCAAAGCCAAACTGGAAGAGGCCATCATCAAGGCGCCGGGCGGGTTTTCAGTGTTGCTGGCGGGTTCCGGCATGGTGGAGTATTCGCGCCTCACACCCGAGGTGCGCGGTGAGTTTTTGAAAATCATGTCGAGCATGGTGCCGCACTACGACATCGTGCTGCTGGACACCGGCGCCGGCATTTCGGATGTGGTGTTGTTCGCGGTGTCGCTGGCTTCCGAAGTGATTGTGGTGGCCACACCCGAACCCACCTCGCTGACCGACGCCTACGCCACCATCAAGGTGCTGGTGGGCCAGCAAAAGCGCCAAACCATCCGCATGGTGATCAACCAGACCGCACGTCTGGGCGACGGTCGCGCGATCACGGTGCAGTTGCAGCAGGTGCTGGACCGCTTTGTGACGACCGAACCGGGCCGCCCCGTCAAGTTGGTGCACATGGGTGACATTCCAGCCGACACCTCGGTGCGGCAGGCAGTGATGCGCCGCCAACTGCTGATTCAGGCGGCCCCGGGCTGCCCGGCCTCGCTGGCGGTGACCCAACTGGCCCAAAAGATTCAGGAAACCGTGATTCCGCGCATCTAGCGTGCCTGTTCATCGCCAGGCGCGGTGACGATCCAGCCTTCCAACGGGTCCATGCCCTCCGGCAAACCATAAAGCGCGCTGCCCTTCTCGTTTTGCCCATGCGCCCACGCGGCTTGCATCAGGCACAACACCGCGTCTAGGCTATCGCCACTGGCATCTTCCGCTAGCTGCTCCTGCTGGGCAGTGCTGAGTTTCATGCGCAAGCCCAAACGGGTTTGCCCTAATTCCAGCGCCGTCAACAAGTCCTTGCGCGCAATCAGCCGTTCCGGCGTTTGCTTCGCACGGTCATCGCTCTTGTAACTGCGGGCACCCAATACCTCGCGCGCAAGCAGACCCGGATAGGCCTCCAGTGCCACACGGGGCGCATCCGGTCGCGGCGCTTGCAGGCCGGGCAGATAGACGCCGGCCTCCAGCAGGCGCGGAACACCCGCATGCAGCATGAAGGCCACCGGAGGGTTGACCCATTTCATGGACGGGCTGCTCATGGCCGGGCGGTCGGTCGCCCGATGGGCAAACTTGCTGCCGACAGGCCGCGCCTGGCAAAACGCAGCAAAGCAAGCGCGGATTTCGGCGCGGGACAATGCCACATAGTGCCGAATGCAGGCATCCCATTGCAGCGGCCACCCCAGCGCCTCCAGCAGCGGCCTGGGCAGTCCAAAGGGCAAATCAAAGCCGCCAACCCAGGACCTGTCCCGAACCAGCAAATCGGAAAATGCTTCCAACGATTCCAGCCGCTCGAGAGACTGCAGATGCACACGCCCTGAGTGCACCGTGCCCCACGCCACCACAATCGGCTTGCGCCGCGTGGGACTGCTGGAAAAGTCACACCCAAGCAACAAGTTCACAAGGCCTACCCCAACGACAAGGCAGCCACACCCAGGCCAATGCAGGCAGCGCCGGTCAAGCGCACTCCGCGATCGCCTTCGCCCAGCAAATGCCCGCCCAACAGCGCGCCAAACAGCATGGAAACCTCCCGCGCCGGTGCCACATGGCTGAGCGGAGCAATCTGCAACGCGTACAGCACCAGCACATACGACACCGGGCTGATGGCACCGACCGCCAGCGCATATTTCCATTGCGCTTGCCAGTGTTGCCGCAGTAGCACGCGATCCTTGAACGCGGGGGCCCCCAGGCTCAGCAACTGCACGCCGGAAGAGACGTAATACATCAGCATCGGTGACAGCAAGATGACCTTGACCGCATAGCCATCCACCACGGTATAAGTGGCAATCGTCAGGCCTGTGAGCAGGCCATACACCAGGCCCAGCCGGGTTCGTGCCATTTGCGCTGGCGTATGGGCGTTACGCCAGATACCCGGCCCGCCCGCGATCAGGAACACTCCCGCCGCCACCGCAACGATTCCCCCCGCACCCAAAGTCGACAGTTGCTCGCCAAACAAAAAAATGGCGATGCAGGAAGACAGCAGCGGGCCGGACCCGCGCGCCATCGGGTAGACCACGGTCAGGTCCGCAGCGCGGTAGCCGCGCAACAACACAATGAAATACGCCACATGAATCAGGCCGCTGGCAATGACGCAAACCCACGCCGCCAGGCTCCAGTCGCCCACCTGTTGCCAGGCCAGGTACAGACCCACCGGACTCCAGACCACCACCGTAAAAAGCGCAATAAAAAAGGCAAACCGGACATCTCCGTTTGCCTTCTTGGCTGCAATGTTCCAGCTTGCGTGAATCAGTCCGGCCAGCAGGACAAGAACAATGGCCGTGAACGGCATGGGGCGGCTTAGGCCCTGCCCATGATGGAGGCCGTGGCCATCAGTTCTTCCAGCAAGGCCAGTGACACTTTGCCCGAAACCGAGTACGGGTCCAACTCCGCTTTTTCCGCGTACTTCAGCAGGATGCTGGCATTGACCTTGGACATATTGACCTGCCCCATAGTCCAGCCACCAAAACGGCGCTCGCTGATTTCTTCGTAGTGCAGCAGCACTACGTCTTTGTGGCGCGGGTCTTTCTGGATATGCGCATACAAATCGCTGACGGCATTGCGGCCACCTTCAATGGCTTGCAAGAAGATGCCGCCGCCGTAGCAAAGAATGCCGGTAATGCCGCTGATGGGATTGAAATGGCGGCACTCGGCCAAGATATCTTCAACCGCGCTGCAAGCCGGATCAATTGCCCGGCTGGCATATAACAAACGGACCAACATGGTTCAACCTTTCTGGGGAATCAGGGACAGGAATTCACGGCGCAAGTTGGGGTCCTTCAGGAACACCCCGCGCATGACCGAGTTGATCATCTTGCTGTCCATGTCCTTCACACCGCGCCAGGCCATGCAGTAGTGGCTGGCCTCCATCACGATGGCCAGTCCGTCGGGCTGGGTCTTTTCTTGGATCAGGTCGGCCAGTTGCACCACCGCCTCTTCCTGAATCTGCGGGCGTCCCATGACCCATTCGGCCAGACGCGCGTACTTGGACAAACCAATGACGTTGGTGTGCTCATTGGGCAGCACGCCGATCCAGATCTTGCCAATCACCGGGCAAAAATGGTGGCTGCAGGCGCTGCGCACCGTGATGGGCCCGACGATCATCAGCTCATTGAGGTGCTCGGCATTGGGAAATTCGGTGATGGTGGGGGCGTGCACATAGCGGCCACGGAACACTTCGTTCACATACATCTTGGCAACACGGCGGGCGGTCTTGTCGGTGTTGTGGTCGGAATCGATGTCGATCACCAGGCTGTCCAGCACCGCCTTCATCTTGTCTTCGACTTCATCCAGCAGCTTCTCGAGTTCGCCGGGCTCGATGAACTGCGCGATGTTGTCGTTGGCATTGAAACGCTTGCGCGCAGCCCGAATGCGTTCGCGAATTTTGACGGAAACCGGGGTTCCCTCATCGGCATCGGTTGGGTTCATGCTGGTCTGCGATTTCATTAACATGGAAAGATATTACCAGCCTTTAGCGAGTAGGGTCATAGCCTCGAGAGGCCCGAAAACACTATGCCTTTTGCTATCAATTTAGTAGTCTCGTCCGGTTAAGAACAGCGTCATGCGCATCAGGAAGTAGGCTACGCGATCTTTCAGTCGCTGGCCCAACGGCCGTTGCTGAAACTGCGCCTTGTCCAATTGCACGCTGTCCCGGTCGATGGCGGTATTGAGCCGCTGCAACAAGTCTGCGGCAAAGGCCGCATCCAGCACCACCACATTGGCCTCACGCGCCAGCAGCAGGCTCAAGGGGTCCAGGTTGGACGAACCGACCGTGGACCACTGGCCATCGATCACCGCCACCTTGGCGTGCAGAAAGCCCGTCTGGTACTCGTGAATCTCCACCCCCGCTTCCAGCAAGCCGCCATAGAAAGCTTTCGCCGCGTGGAACTGCATGAAATGCTCATAGCGACCTTGCAGCAACAGGCGTACCCGCACCCCGCGCTGGACGGCATGTACCAGGGCGCGCCGCAGTTTGGCGCCGGGCATGAAATAGGCGTTGGCAATCACCACTTCGGTCTTGGCACGGGCAATGGCCTGGCGGTAGGCCCGCTCGATGCGGGTCCGGTTGCGCACGTTGTCGCGCAAGAGCAGACCGGCGCGCATGCCCTCTTCCTTGTGCTCTGCCTTGGACCCTGTGCTAGCCGGTTGCGCTGCGCGGGTTGGCTGCGATCGATACAACACCTGCTCGAGTGCGGCCCGACTGGCTTGGCGCGCGAACTGCAAGCGACGCCAAAACTGCTCCATGGCCGCGTCAATGTCGGCCACCAGCGGGCCAGTGACTCGCACAGCAAAGTCAAACCGGGGCGTGGCCTGCGGGCCATGGTCCTCCTCAAAGTGATCATCCACCACGTTGATGCCGCCGCAAAATGCCACCGATCCATCGACCACGCAGAGCTTGCGGTGCAGCCTGCGCCAGCGCCCCGGAATCAGCAAGCCAAAGGAACCCAACGGAGAGAACCGGTGCCACTGCACGCCACTCTGTGTCAGGCGTTCGGTCCACGTGGGCGGTAAGGTCGGCGTTCCGATGCCATCCACCACCAGCGTCACATTCACACCCCGCATCGAGCACGCGGCCAGTGCCAGCATGACCTGCTCGCCTACCGGATCGTCATGAAAAATATAGCTTTCCAGCCGTACCTCGTATCGCGCATCTTGCAATGCCGCAAGCAATGCCGGAAAGTACGCCTGCCCGGTAAAGAGCAATTGCACCGTGTGACCGCTGCGGAACGTGGGCATGCTCAGCCGCCGACCGGCACCCATTCCAGATCGGCAATCAGCGGCAGATGGTCCGACATGCGCCACCAGATACGCCCGCGCGGCACATGCTGCGCAAGCGGCCGCAACCCCCGCACATAAATGTGGTCAAACTGCACCACAGGCACCCGCGACGGAAAGGTGGGAATTTGCACGGCCGACGCCGATTGCAACCCCACCGTTGCCAACGGGTTCGACAGCAAGGCGCCCCAGTCATTGAAATCTCCAGCGACCACGACCGGCGCCACCTCGGGAATTTCGCGCTGGATGTAGCGCGCCAACTGCCCGAGCTGTCGCACGCGGCTGGCCCGAATCAGCCCCAGGTGCACCACCACCACATGGACGCGGCGGCCATCGACCTCGACCTCGGAATGCAAAAGACCCCGCTGTTCAAACCGGTGGTCCGACATGTCCTCGTGCTGGTGCCCCAGCACCGGCCAGCGCGACAGCATGGCGTTGCCGTGCTCGCCCTGGCGCGTCACCGCGTTGGTGCGGTACACCGCGTGGTAGCCCTCGGGAGCCAGGTAGTCGGCTTGCGGAACCTCCGGCCAGTGCTTGAAAAAGCGCGCCTCGCGGTGGTTGAGCTTGCGCACCTCCTGCAAACACACGATGTCGGCATCGAACTGCTCCACCGCGTGGCCCAGGTTGTGAATTTCCAGGCGTCGCACCGGGCCCAGCCCTTGCACACCTTTGTGGATGTTGTAGGTGGCCACACGAATGCGCGTCATGCTGCGTCCCCCCGGGTCGCCGCTACTAAGCCTGTAAAGCGCGGCAGCATCAAAATGGCTTCGGCATTGCTGGGCGAAAAGCACATTTCCGCCGCCTCCTGGTAGGGCAGCCACTGGTAGGCCGTGTGCTCGCGCGGGCTCAAGCGCACCGGCGTGCCCACAGGCACTTGCAGGCCAAACACGCGCTCGGTGTTATGAATAGTGCCGGGCGCGTAGCGGTGCAACCAGCGGGCATAAATGCTGTACACATTTTCGAGGCCCCAGTCCTGCAGGCCGGCGTACAAGGGCGTTCCCGGCTGACAGTCGATGCCGGTTTCTTCGGCCACCTCGCGGATGGCTGTGGCCTCAAAACTGTCAAGCACATCGTCCTTGCTGCCGGTCACCGATTGCCAGAAGTCCTCGGTCGTATCGGCACGCCGAATCAGCAAGACATCCAGCGCAGCGGTGTAAATCACCACCAGCACGGACTCGGGAATTTTGAAAGCTTTGGGCATAAAAAAGGGCGCTATCAAAGCGCCCTTTCATTGTGCACCGACCCAGGCGTTTATGCCGTCTTGGTCAGGTCCACATTGCGCAGACGGATGTGCAGTTCACGCAACTGCTTTTCATCCACCGGGCTCGGTGCCTGGGTCAGCAGACACTGCGCGCGCTGGGTCTTGGGGAAGGCAATCACGTCGCGGATGGACTCGGCACCGGTCATCAGCGTCACGATACGGTCCAGACCAAAGGCCAGACCACCGTGCGGAGGCGCGCCGTACTGCAGCGCGTCGAGCAGGAAGCCGAATTTCAGCTGTGCTTCGTCGGGCGTGATCTTGAGCGCATCAAACACCTTTTGCTGCACATCGGCGCGGTGGATACGCACCGAGCCGCCACCCATTTCCCAGCCGTTCAAGACCATGTCGTAACCCTGGGAGATGCACTTCTCGGGGGCAGTGACCATCCAGTCTTCGTGGCCTTCCTTGGGCGCGGTGAAGGGGTGGTGCACGGCGGAGTAACGGGCGTTCTCTTCGTCGTATTCGAACATCGGGAAATCGACCACCCACATCGGACGCCAGCCGGCGGTGAACAGACCATTCTTCTTGCCGAACTCGCTGTGGCCGATCTTGATACGCAGCGCGCCGATGGCGTCGTTGACGATCTTTTCCTTGTCTGCACCAAAGAAGATCAGGTCACCGTCTTGTGCGCCGGTGCGCTCCAGCACGGCTTGCAGCGCCTTGTCGTGAATGTTCTTGACGATCGGGCTTTGCAGGCCGTCGCGGCCCTTGGCCAGTTCATTGACGCGGATGTAGGCCAGGCCCTTGGCACCGTAAATCTTGACGAACTCAGTGTAGGCGTCGATCTCACCACGGCTGATGCCTGCCCCTTCCTTGGAGCCACCGGGTACGCGCAGGGCCACCACGCGGCCGCCCTTCATGGTGGCAGCACCCGAGAACACCTTGAAATCCACATCGGCCATCACGTCGGTCAACTCGGCGAACTCCAGGTTCACGCGCAGATCGGGCTTATCGGAGCCGTACAGGCGCATGGCGTCCTGGTAGGTCATGACCGGGAACTCGCCCAGGTCCACACCGATGGTGTTCTTGAACACGGTGGTGATCATGCCCTGGAACATGGCACGGATGTCTTCCTCGGCCAGGAAGGAAGTCTCGATATCGATCTGGGTGAATTCAGGCTGGCGGTCCGCGCGCAGGTCTTCATCGCGGAAGCACTTGGTGATCTGGTAGTAGCGATCGAACCCGGCCACCATCAGCAACTGCTTGAAGAGCTGGGGCGACTGGGGCAGCGCGAAGAACTGGCCGTCGTGCACGCGGCTGGGCACCAGGTAATCGCGCGCGCCTTCGGGCGTGCTCTTGGTCAGCATGGGGGTTTCGATGTCGATGAAGCCGTTGGCATCCAGGAACTTGCGCACTTCCATGGCCACGCGGTAGCGCAGCATCAGGTTGTTTTGCATGTAGGGGCGGCGCAGGTCCAGCACGCGGTGCGTCAGGCGGGTGGTTTCGGACAGGTTGTCGTCATCGAGCTGGAAGGGCGGGGTCACCGAGGGGTTGAGCACCTTCAACTCGTGGCACAGCACTTCAATCTTGCCGCTCTTGAGGTTGTCGTTGGCCGTGCCTTCGGGGCGCGCACGCACCAGGCCCTTGATCTGCACGCAAAACTCGTTGCGCAGGTCTTCGGCCACCTTGAACATGTCGGGGCGGTCCGGATCGCACACCACCTGCACATAGCCTTCGCGGTCACGCAGGTCGACAAAAATCACGCCACCGTGGTCGCGACGGCGATTCACCCAGCCGCACAGGGTAACGGTTTGGCCCAACAGGGCTTCGGTCACAAGACCGCAATAGTGGGAACGCATGGCCATAACTTGCTTTCTGGACACTGCCGTGGGGGGCAGTTGGTTTTATAGATTTAGGTTGTAGAAACGGGAGTTGGTTTGGGAAGGTGTGGGTGTTCCGAAGGCACCACCGACCCCATGGAGATCACGTAGGTCAGCGCCTCGTCCACACTCATTTCGAGCTCAATCACTTCGGAGCGCGGCAGCATCAGAAAGAAGCCGCTGGTTGGATTGGGGGTGGTCGGCACGTACACGCTGACCATATCGCCACTCAGCTTTTTCTGAACCTCACCGCCGGGAACGCCGGTCTGGAAGGCAATGGTCCAGCAACCGGCGCGCGGGTACTGCACCAGCATGGCAGTACGGAAGGCGTTGCCATTGCTGGAAAACAACGTGTCGGATACCTTCTTGACGCTGTTGTAAATCGACTTGACGATGGGTATGTTCGTAAACAAGCGGTCCCATTGACGTAGCCACCAGCGACCCGCCACGTTGGACACCAGCGAACCGGTGACCAGCAACGCAGCGGCAACCAACACCACTCCGAGGCCCGGAATATGGTGCAGGCGCTCAATCAGCGGATCCAACCCCGGCGGCGTGATGGCGGCCAACAGGGACAGCAGACCGAAAAACACGGCATCCAGCGTGCCCACCAGCCACAACAGCACCCAGATGGTGATGGCCAGAGGCAGCCAGACCATCAGGCCGGTGAGCAGGTATTTCTTGAAGGGCACGTTGATTCCTTGGGTGTGATGCGTTATTCGCTGGCAGCGGGCGTGGCTTTGGGCGCTGCTGCCGGCGCGTCGGATTTAGAACCCGAAGATTCCGACGTGGCAGCACTGGCGGGCGCGTCGGAACCGCCTGCAGCGGTAGCTGGCGCCGAAGTCGATGCACCGGAACCCTTGAAATCGGTCACGTACCAGCCCGAACCCTTCAGTTGGAAGCCGGCGGCAGTGACCTGTTTCTGAAAGCTGGATTGCCCGCAAGACGGGCAATCCGTCAGCACGGGGTCGGAAATCTTTTGCAGCACGTCCTTGGCGAACCCGCAGGACTGGCATTTGTAAGCGTAGATGGGCATTAAGGGGTGGCTCTGACCGGAGGTTGCAAAGCCTTCAATTATAGAGGCGCACCTAAAAAAGCCGAACCCGGACCACAATCTGCATCACGACCAAGCCCACCGAAAAACCGACCACCATGGCAATCAGCCACTGCAGCATGCGGTTGGTGCGCCGTTGCTCCTGCAGCAGTTCGGCCACCAGTTTGTCGGACACATTGGGCTCTGCGGAGCGCTTCAGGAAGCCATGCACCAACATGGGCAACTCGGGCAGCAATTTGGCGTAATGCGGACCCTGCGCCTTGATTTGCTGCAGGAATTTTTGCGGCCCGACCTGCTCCAGCATCCATTTCTCCAGGAACGGCTTGGCCGTTTCCCACAGATCCAGATCGGGGTCGAGATCTCGGCCCAGTCCTTCAATGTTGAGAAGTGTTTTCTGCAGCAAGACCAGTTGTGGCTGAATCTCCACCTGAAAGCGGCGCGACATCTGAAACAGGCGCATCAACAGCAGGCCCAGCGAAATTTCTTTCAGCGGGCGGTCAAAGTACGGTTCGCACACCGAGCGCACCGACGCTTCGAGCTCGTCGACGCGGGTGTTGGACGGTACCCAGCCGGATTCAATGTGCAACTCGGCGACCCGCTTGTAGTCGCGCCGGAAAAAAGCGGCAAAGTTTTGTGCCAGGTATTCCTTGTCCACTTCGGTCAGGGTTCCGACGATGCCGAAGTCGAGCGAAATGTAGCGCCCGAAAGTCTGAGGATCGAGGCTGACCTGAATATTGCCAGGGTGCATGTCGGCATGGAAGAAGCCGTCTCGGAACACCTGCGTGAAAAACAGCGTGACGCCATCGCGTGCCAGTTTCGGAATGTTGACGCCGGCAGCCCGTAGCTTTTCGACCTGGTTGATCGGCACGCCCACCATGCGCTCCATTACCAGCACTTCGGTCGAGCAGAACTCCCACAGCATTTCGGGAATCAGTACCAACTGCAGATTCGCCATATTGCGGCGCAACTGCGCTGCGCTGGAGGCTTCACGAATCAGATCCAGCTCGTCGTGCAGGTACTTGTCAAACTCGGCCACCACTTCGCGGGGCTTCAGCCGTTTGCCGTCACCGGACAAGCCTTCCACCCAACCCGCCATCATGCGCATCAGGCTCAGGTCCTTGTCGATGGTGGACAACATGCCCGGACGCAGCACCTTGACGGCTACATCCCGCTGGCGCCCGCTCTTGTCCTTTACCACCGCAAAGTGAACCTGCGCAATGGAGGCGCTGGCAATCGGTTGCTGGTCAAACGAGACAAATATCTCTTTCAGCGTCTTGCCGGAATTGCGCTCAATGATGGCCACTGCCTCTGCCGTGGGGAACGGCGGCACCCGGTCCTGCAAGCGGGCCAGTTCGTCGGCAATATCCAGCGGAATCAGGTCGCGCCGCGTGGACAGCACCTGACCAAACTTCACAAAAATCGGCCCCAGGCGCTCCAGCGCCTCACGCAGTCGCTGCCCGCGCGGCGCATCGCGGCGCCCCACGGAGACCACGCGCGCAATCCAGTGCAGCCAGGGTTTCTGGAAGCTCTTGAGAACCAGCTCGTCCAGCCCGTAGCGCAGGACGATCCAGACGATAAAAAGGCCCCGCCCCAACCGGCTCATTCAGGCGTGCCAGGTGAGGTTTCGGAGGATGCTTTGCTCTTGGCTCGCTGTCCCAGAAAGTCGCGCAGGGCGCCAGACATCTTGCGGCCGGTTTCCATCAGCAGGTGGGCCGGTGTGTCGCCCACGACGCGGGACAGGTCTTCCTCCACGTCCCAGCGCACGTTGTCGGCCAGCCAGTTCACCTCTGCGGCCAATTGCACATCGCCCTCCACACGCACCGGGGGCTTGTCGCCCTGAATGACATGCTGTGCCAGCGCGAAAGGGGATTCTTCGGTAAGCACCAGCGTCAGGTCGGGCGTGGCGTCTTCACCGGCCAGATCCAACAAACCAGCAGGCGTTACACGCAGGCGAAAGGTGAAGCTGCGCCACTGCGTCAGGACAACCCGCCCCGATTGGCGCACCAGGCGTTCCATCGCCTGCGGCTCCTGCATCAGCACATGGTTAAGCACCAACACGCATTTGCGCTGGGATTCATCTACAAGCCAGGCCGGTGGCGTGGGCGTCGGAAGATTGCGAAAAAAATCTTCCAGAAAAGAAAAGGGGGACTGTGTTGCCATAGTCCCCCATTATCGGGCATCGGCCCCGGTGTTGGTCTTATTGCAGCGCTTGCACACCCGCTACCAACCAGCCGCCGCCGCTCTTGGGCTTGGTCATGTTCCAGACTTCGCGGAACGGGCTCGGTCCGGCCGAGGGCTCTTCGCGGATCATGCCGGAATACTCCACGCTGGCCATGTAGTCATTGCCCAGCTCTTCAATGCCCAGCAAATGGGCTTCGAGCATGACCACTTCGGTGGTGTTGGGTGCCATGCCGGTGTGCGCTTCCCGCTCGGCGAGTTGGCTACGGATTTCACTCAGCATTTCGTCCGTCATCATGGAGCGCAACGCCGGCACATCGGAGCGATCCCAGGCGGCTTGCAGCGTAATGAAGTTGGACTTGGCGGCGCGCAAGAAGCCATCGGTATCAAAGCCTGCCGGCACGCCCCAGCTTTGCGAACCGGACAGCGCCGAACCAATCATCGAACCGCCACCCCCATCCAGAGGCGACATGCCGCTGCGTTCGAATGGGCGGGCCGAGGCGTCATTGCCGACGTTTTCAGGTCGGTAGGCGCGCGCTGGCGGCATGCTAGCGCTGCCCGCACCCTGAAAGGCAAAAGGGCTGCTTTGCACCGCAGTCGCGGCACGTTTGCGCATAAAAAAGCCAATCAGCATCATGACGCCCATAGCTAGCAGAGCGAACATCAGCACCTGGCCAAATGCCTCGCCCATGCCGAGGGAGTTGGCCAGCCAGGCCAGACCCAAGCCCGCTGCCAGACCACCCAACATGGCGCCCCAGGGGCGGCGAGCGGGTTGCGCAGCCGGTGCCGCAGCAGGCGCGGGTTTGGCGGCCGCACTGTTCGCGGCCTGGCCGGGGGCCGCCGGCGTTGCGGGAGGCGTACTGCGCTGGGTTACGTTGCTCGACTGCTTGCCGAAAGATCCCCCACCGCCCAGGCGCTTAGCCGCCTCGGCATTCATTCCACCCAGCGCCATTGCTAGCGTCAAAACTACGACTGACCATTTCATACTTGTCCCCTATTAAATTTTGTTTAGCACTTGATTCCAACATGCAAGGCGGCAATGCCGCCGGTGAGGTTGTGGTAGTCCACATGGCCGAAACCACCTTTTTGCATCATGGCCTTTAGCTCCTGCTGGCCAGGATGCATGCGGATGGACTCGGCCAGGTAGCGGTAGCTCGCGTCGTCGCCGGCCACCAGCTTGCCCAGGCGCGGCAACACCTTGAAGGAATACCAGTCGTAAACCTTTTCCAGCGGCTTGGCCACTTTGGAAAACTCCAGCACCAGCAATTTGCCGCCGGGCTTGAGTACCCGGTTCATCTCGGCCAGCGCCACATCTTTGTGGGTCATGTTGCGCAGGCCAAAGGCCACGCTCACCACATCAAAATAGTTGTCGGGGAAGGGCAGCTTTTCAGCGTCACACACCATAGTGGGCAGGGCGATGCCTTCGTCGAGCAGTCGGCTACGGCCGGTGCTGAGCATGGCTTCGTTGATGTCGGTATGCACCACCTGCCCGCTGGCTCCCACTTTCTTGGAGAACGCCATGGCCAGATCACCAGTGCCACCGGCAATGTCCAGCGCCCGCTGGCCTTCTTTCAGATTGGCCACCATCACGGTGTAAGCCTTCCAGGCCCGGTGCAACCCCGCCGACATGAGGTCATTCATGAGGTCGTATTTGGGGGCAACCGAGTCAAACACGCCGCGCACCTTGCGTGCTTTTTCCGCTTCGTCAACGGATTCAAATCCGAAATGGGTGGTAGTCATGCACCGATTTTATGCAGTTCGCTTTAGGCCCCAGCTTTAAAACGTGCTTTGGTGCGTGATTCTCCAGCCGATGCGTTGCATTTGTGCACGCCCACAGGCGCGCACCCCAGACGATTAGTGGCTGGCGCAGCCGTGGGCGGCCTTTTCAGGCATGGGGGCGTCGCGGTTCAAACCGGCTGCCTGCAATTTTTGCTCGTATTCCTGCCACAACTGCTCTTGCTGCGAGCCCAGGAAATACAGGTAGTCCCAGGTGAAGATGCCGGTATCGTGGCCGTCGGAAAAACCAGGTTGCACAGCGTAATTGCCCACCGGCTCAAGCCCGGTCAGGGTCACCTGGCGCTTGCCGGTTTGCAGCGTCTCCTGGCCGGGGCCGTGGCCCTGCACTTCGGCAGAAGGGGAATAAACCCGCATCAACTCAAACGGAATGCGAAAACTCGCCCCATCCGAAAAACTGATTTCCAGCACGCGCGATTGCGCGTGCACCGTGAGAGCCTGTGGAGTAGGCGAACCTGTTTGTAAACCTGCCATACGCAAATTGTACGGAGCGTCTTTTTAGAAGCGGGCAGTAAGGTTAAGGTGCAACTTGCTGTCACCCGCCTTGGGCAACTGGGTGCTACCCGAAATCGGCGGGTTGGCCCCAGTAACAATCTGGCCCCAGTCGGCTGACAGGTTGAGCCAGCCCAGGCTGTAACGCAGGCCCACACCCGCGCTGGTCAACTGGTCGCTGGGGGCCTTGCCCGAGGTAGTGGCCGCCGTGTTGTTGCTAGCCAGCCAGCCCGCATCCACAAAGCCCAGCAGGCGCAAGCCCTGCTTTAGCTCGGGGCTGGTCAGTTCCCAGGACACGGCAACACCGCTGTCACCGGACAGAACGCGTTCGCCGGCACCGCGCACGGAGGATGCGCCACCCACCCCGAATTGCTCTCCAGAAATCAATGCAGAGCCGCTGTATTGGGCTTGCCCGCGCACACTCCACAGCCAACCCGCCTCGGTTGCCGCCAGGTAATTGCCGCTCAGGTGCAGCACGCTCCAGTCCACGCTTTGAATGCGTGCATCTTCGGTCTGGTAGGCGCTCAGGCTGTTGCCGGAGCTTCCCGACAAGTTGAAGGCCACATCGGCATTGAAACTGGCGACCGCTCGGTCGGCCTCAAACTTACCGACATAGCCCACCGTGAACGGCCGGCTGCCGCGCACCACCTGCCCCGGCACCGCAACGCCATTGATCTTGCTGACGTTAAACAACTTTTCGTCGAGCGCAAACGTCAGCGTGGTGCGGCTACCGCCCACAGGCGCCCGATACAGGGCGTAGTTCAGGCCAAAGGTTTCACCGGCGCCCGAACTGGTAAAGGTTCCAAAATTGCCCAGCACATCCGAGTTGGTGTAACTGAGCCCGAGCACGCCGCCCTGGGCGTACAGCGGGATGCGGTAGTTCAGGCCCAGTTGCTTGACGCTGTCGCTGCGCTCGATCGAGGTGGTGTAGGCAAAAGAAAACTGGTGGTCTAGGTCGAACAGGTTGGAATGACCGCCCACCAGTGCCAACCGGTCGTTGCCGGTGGCGTCCGAGCCAGTATTGGCCAGGCTGCTCGAAAGGGTCAGCGGATTGCCGGATTTGACGAGCAGCTTCACGTCAATCTTTTCCGGCTCATCCGACTCCTTGAGCGACACCTGAATCTGTTTACTCGGGTTTTCGTTGGCAATGGCCGTTTGCACCGCCAGGGCCTGGAAATTGGGCGCCTCGCCTTCACGCAGTTCGGGCAGGCTGTGGCGCACGTTGGCCTCGCTTACCTCGCCCTTGCCCTCGACCGTCACCTTGCCGATCACGAACTTGACGACGTTGAACATCACCTTCGCACCCACCTCCTGCGGAGGCAGGGTAACCCGGTGCAGGGCGTAACCCTTGTCCTTGAGCGCAGCCTCCAGCGCGGCGCCTGCCTGCTGCAGCGTGCCCAGGTTGCCGTCCTGGCGGATATAGGGGGCCAGGATGCGCGTGGTCTCGTCTGAGCTGAGCGGAATCTCGCCCTGCAACTCGAAGCCGCGAATCGGGAAGGTAGTGGTGGCGCCGGTGGCCGGCGGCATGGCTTGCTGGGCATAGAGGCTGGCCACCAGCCAGGGCGCGACGCAGGCCGCTGCCATCAGCCGCAAAGCCCGGGGTTGCACCGTGCGGAAAAGTAAGGAGAGGTCAATCATGGTGCGGTCACCTCAGCGGCACAGGAAGTTGGAGCCGCCCACCGACTCATTGAGCAGGTTCAACAGCATCGGGTTCGGGCTGTTGGGCAGGGGCACATTGTCAAACTGGATAAACAGCGGCATCTCCTCCGGGCGACCGGTGCGACCATCGCTGCCGGCATAGCCGGTTTCACCCCGGCCCAGATCAAGAACCTGGGTCAGCGAGGTGATCTGAATGTGGCCGTCCCGCACGAACACAAACAGCCCCTCGTCATCCGGCGACACGTTGCCGGATGCAAAAAGCTGCTCCATGTTCACCGGCACCTGATCCGGGCGCGGCAGGTCCTCCAGCGTGGGCCCCGGTATCGGCCGGATTCCGTCCTTGCCGACGTAAAGACCCTGGCCCGCCTCCAGCACCTGCAGCGCGGTTTCGCCGTTGGGCTTCACCTCGATCGTGCCCAGCCAGGTAAAGAAGTTGCACGCGGCGGTGGTCGGGCAGTCCAGATCCAGCCCGGTACCGCGAATACCGATGGTGGCAGTCGGGGTGATGAAGCCGACGTTGCGGTTGTTCATCTTGCCAATCAGGCCGGTCAGCGCGCGCATGGACCCCTGCACCAGCGACACCAGAAAACGCCCTTCTGCGGGGGCTTTCTTGTCAAACACAAAGCTGTCAATCTTGAACTGGGTGTTGGCACCCAGCGTCAGCCGGCTCTCGTCACGAAAAGCCAGCACACCGCGCGCACCAGGCCCGGTCAGCACCGTGTCGCCGGGATACACCGAGCCACCATCCACCAGATTGCGCTTGTGCCCTTGGCCGTCCAAGGCGCTGAGTTCGCCCTTGGCATCCAGCAAACGGGCGCTGGCAATCACCGTGTTGACCCGCGGCTTCTCGGTCACCTTGGCCGACTCGACCTTGCACTCCGGACCACACAGCCGGACATCAAAGTCGGTGCCCCGAATCCCCACCGTGGCGGTCACGGTCTGGATCTTGGCGGCGTTGGGCGAACCCTTGGAGATCAGGCCGGTTATGGCCCGGAAGCCCCCACGCAGCAACTGCATGATCATGTTGTTGTCCTGCTGCACGCTGCCGTCAAATCGGTAGCTCTGCATGATCAACTCGGAATTGGGGCGCAGGGTCAGGCGCGTACCGTCCTGCAGTTTCACAATCGCCATGGCCCCTTCCGCCGTAGTCAGCCGGTCCCCTTCGGCAAGCGGCAGCCCCTTGCCCATGGTGCGCGGCAATCGCCCGGGCGACTGCGCCACCCCAGCGCCACGTGAAAACTCTACCTCGCCAATCGACTGCGCAAACACCGGCTGCGACAGCCACAACAGCCACCCCACCAGGGCCATGGCAACGCGCCCGAACCATGCGCTTCGGCTTACGGCTTGCATATTTCGCCCTCCACGACCACGCCTTCTTGGCCGCGTAGCCTTAAGCCCAAGGGATCATCCATCGCCCCCAGTGGCGTATCCAGCACCGCCAGGAACTGATCGAGGAAGGTCACCACAAAGTCATTGGCACCGCCGCTGACGGACGACGCAATCCAGGGCGGCATATACGCTACGCCGTTCACCGAATAGCTCACCGGGTTACCCACGCTGAAGGCACCCGGCCCGAACAACATGCTGCCCGCGATGGTGCTGACATCGATGCCCAGCGCCGCGTTCAGGCCGCTGTTCTGGATAAAGTTGTTGTAGGCCTGAATCGATATGCCACCGGCAGTTGATGTCACCGGGGCGTTGATCGTGATGTTGCTGGTGCCGTCGGGTGTCAGCGCGGCCAGGGTGATGTTGCCGCTGGCGGTTACGCTGCTGTTCACACTCAAGGGGCTGTGGGTTTGAATGTCCACCGTGCCAGCCGCAACCGAAACGCCCCGCACATCCAACGCGCCCGTATTCACCAGCCGCACATTGCCACTGCCGGCATTGGAAGCCGCAAACTGACGGACCGCATTGTTAGCGTTGGACAGGTCAATGCCGCCGTTCGCACTCACCTGCAACAAGCCCGTGCTGGAAAGCGCGGCCGTTTGGGTCACGGTGCCGCTGATAGCCTGCAGCGCGATGCTGGGTGCCGTGACGCTACCCACTGCGAGATTGCCGCTGGTCTGGGTTATCGACACCGCCCCATCCATGGCAATGCTGCCGGCGCTCTGACTAAAGCCGTTGGTCACCGTCAGCGAACCCGTACCCGTCAACGCGCCACCGGTCTGGGTGAATTGCGGGGTGTTCAGGCTTCCGGTCACCGCCAGACTTCCGGTGGACATGGTGAAGGAGCCGGTCATATTGATCGCCTGCACCGTGGTGGGTGCAGCCAAATCGTAGGTCACGGTAGCACCGTTCAGCACCGAGACCGCCAGCACGTTGGCACCATCCGGCACCAGGTTGCCGGTCCAGCTTGCCGGGTCGCTCCAGTTGCCGCTGGTCACCGCGCTGGACCAGGTGACTTGCGTCAACGGGTTGATCGTGCTGCTGCTGTTGCCGTTCAAGGCGGTCACGGTGTAGTTGGCGCCACCGTTTCCATCATTGATAGTGGCAGCATTCAGCGACACGGCTTTGTTGCCCGCACCGGCGTTCTTATCGGCATAGGAGAGCGTAGCGGCGGTCACGGTGTCTCCGGCAAAGAGCGCGCCGCTCAACGCTGCGAGGTCTGCCGTTTGGGTGGTGTAAGTCGTGTTGCCATCGTAGGTCTTGCTGATGGAGGGCGCGGTCAGGGCAATGGATGCAGGAGTGATCGAGCCGATACCGCTAGCCGGACCGGTGATCTGGTAGCCATACACCTTGGCCCCGGCACTGTCCACCGCGGAGGCCACGGTCATCCCCGTGGCAGTGACGCTCGTCGCGCCACTGGTCACGGTGGTGACCCCGTTGACCGTGGTGGAAACGGTTGCGTTCTTGCTGTCGAAATCACCCATCTGAGGCGCCACGGTAATGACATCCGTGTTGTCCAGCGAATTCGTCACAACGAAATTGGCCGAGTCCAGCGCATATTGCGTGGTGCCGTTATAGGCACGCGTCATCGTTCCGGTGAGAGACGCATTAAGCGTAGGAGCGAGGGAATAGATGAAACCATTGCCAGTAGCTTGTGCTGGTTGTGCGCCAGCGGCGTAGGCAAATTGCTTGAATCCCGTGGCAGTCAGCGGATTGGCGGTCACCGAGTTGATACCCGGATCCACGGAATACACCAGCCAGCGCCCGTTGGTAGCACTCAGCGCGTTGCCGTTGTCCGAGAAAACTCCGCCCGTACTCAGCACGATGGCATCCCCGGCAGCGCCGGAAGACACCACCCCATAAGGCGAAGCGGCCAGCGACAAATTGCCGGAAGCCGCCACTTTGATCACCCCGCCGGAGTTCACAACACCCAGGCCAACAGGTTGCCCCAAAATCAGATCGCCAATATTGTTGAACTTCAAGCCGGCAGTGCCCGTGTTGCTGGCCTGAAAGTTGGTGACCGTGTTATTCGCGGACAAGTCGGCTCCGCCATAGGAAACCACCGACAGGCCGGAAGCCAGGATGCTGGAACCCAGCCCCTGCGAAAGGGTACCAACGGTGCGATGGGTATTGCCGGCACCGTCCAGCAATTGCAGGCTGACAAGGCCTGTGCCGGCATTCAAGCTGACACCAGCCGCGAGACTCAAACTGGCAGCGCCAGGGTCCCGGTTGGCATCCACCACGCCATGCACAGCCGTTTCGTTGGCTACCAGGGTGACGCTGCCGTTGCTGGTGGTGATATTGGCATTCACCAAAATCGAGCGCCCAGCCTGCAAGGTCAGGTTGCCGCCCAAGCCCTGGGTGATTGGGGCCACGCTGATGTCGGAACTGATGGTGATGTCGTTATTGGCTTGCAAAACCACATTCGTTCCAGCACCCAAGGTTGCCGCAATGTTTCCCGCACCGATGGTTGCACTGGTGGCACTGTCACCGCCGAATGTGGGACTCGCTGCGGAACCACTCATTCCAAGCAAATAAACTTGACCAACGCCTGTCCCTTGCGCAATCAAGGCCTTGCCCGTGGATCCAATTTCGGAAAGGTAAGAGATATGCAACGTCACGCTATTGGCCGATGTGATCGTGCCAACCAAACCCGTCGCTCCGTCGCCCCACGTAAGCGCACCCGCGTTTTGCTGGAAGGAAGGGGAGTTGACGATGTAATTGCCGTTTGACAAGGTAGTAATTCCTCCGCCAAAGCTGCAGTCACAGTTGCCCAGACCACCCACAGCATCACCCGTAACATTGCCAACCAGACTGTTGGCCGCAGTCAACATACCGCCAGACGTCGAATCAGCCAGTCGACCGGTACTGCCATTGATCCAGGTAGCTGCACCGAGGCCGTAACCACTTGTCTGATTGGCCCCATACCCCCAGTAAGGCGACGCAATGACCCAGTTGCCATTGGCAAGCTCGTAGATGTCGCCCTGCCCCAGTTTGTCGCCCTGGTTGCTACCCAACAAGCTGTTGGATGCAGAAATGGCACCTCCAAAGCTACCGTTTGAAAGAGCCCCCGTGGCTCCGTTCATCCAGGTCAGGGCACTGCGTCCACCATTCCAATCGGGTGATTGGATGATCAAGTTGCCATTGCTCTTGACCGAATAAATCCAGCCACTATTGAGGCTACCACCCGCAATATCGCCAGGGTTGGAGCCCACCAGGCTGTTGCTCGCGCTTACCGGACCAACCTTATTGTTCGCCGCATCAATCCACGTGATGGCACCCAGCGCGTTGCTGGCAACACCATTGCTGCCCCACTGCGGGCTCGCTACCAGATAGCGCGTGCCTCCGATGGGCATGACGGACCAACCCACAGCATCGCCGGTACCCGTACCCACCAGACTATTGGTCGCCGAGATCGCACCGATCGTTGCGCCATTGGCGCCGTTGCCCAGCGTAACGGCGCCGGCATCTAGCGCAGCGCCATTGGCCCAATGGGGACTCGACACGAAGTAGTCCCCGGTACTCACGGGCAGAATGCCTGCCGAACCGATTTGGTCACTTGCTGATGTACCCACCAGACTGTTGGCGGCAGATACCAATCCCCCCAACGCTCCGCCTTTAAGTTGGCCGGTGACGCCATTCATCCAGGTAACAGACCCATAGCCTCCACCCCAGAACGTGTTGGTCAGCACCACGTTGTTATTGCCCAGCAGAGTGGTGACCGTACTGGAGCCCACAGCGTCCCCCGCTGCGCCCATCAAACTATTGGCTGTGGTGATGGTGCCCGCGCCATTGTGTGTAAGCCCGGTTGCCCCGTTTACCCAGGTCAGTGCACCTAGGCCGCCCATGCTGCTATGCACCAAATAGTTGGCGCGGTTTGCAAGCAAGGTCACCCCGTCATAACTGGCGTTTCCAACATAGTCATTGGCCGCCGCACCCACCAGACTATTGGAATTGGAAATGACGCCGCCCTTGAGCCCGTTATTCAGACTGCCGTCCGCCGTGCTCATCCAGGTTACGGCACCCTTGTAGTTGTCCCATCGAGTCGATCTCAACACAACAGCGCCCAGGCCCACGCCCACCGGTCCATTGTTCAACTCAACGGGGTCGAATTCGCCAAAGTAGGTGGCGGCAATGTCGGAGACCAAGCTGTTGGTACTGGTGATGACACCGCCGGTCGAGTTATCTGACAAACGCCCGTTAGTCGCGTCCATCCAAGTCACGGCACCCGCGTCAACGACTGAACCGTTGTCCCATTGAGTCGAGCGGACCAATACGTTGCCCGTACCATGGTTGATGTGGATAAGCTGGTAACCGCCGCCAACTTGGTCTTGGGCCGTGGAGCCAATCAAGCTATTCGTGCCGGAAACGATACCAAAATAGGAGTTATCAGAAAGTTGACCCGTAGCGCCGTCCATCCAAGTCACTGCACCCGCATTGGTACGTGCGACCGTATCGCCATTCAAACCACTCCAGTTGGGGCTCTTAATGAGAACCTTGTCGTTCGCCAGCGCGGCGACACCTCCCGAACCCACCTGACTTCCTGCAACCGAGCCAACCAGACTGTTGGCGGCTGAAACCACACCACCCGCAGCGCCGCCATTGGCTAACGCATCGGCTAAGTGCCCGTCAAAATCACGCATCCAGGTGACTGAGCCTGCATTGGCTGCAGAACTATTGCCCAGCGTGTTCGTGAAAGAACTGCTTTGAATAAACAGATTTCCTGAAGGTTGCGACGCGTAAATGATGGGGTTTGTGAGGTCGCCGATGCTGCCGCCAACCAGGCTATTGGCGCTTGTCACCGTCGCACCCATGGGTGAACCGTTGGACAGTTGACCGTTGCCGCCGTTGATCCAGGTGACAGCACCAATTGCGTCCACGGCGTTAAGCTGGCCGCTTCCCCAAGCCCGCGTCAGGGCCAGGAAGTTTTCAGAATCCAGCAACTGAACACCTGCCGAACTACCCACATTGTCATAAGCGAAGTTGCCGATCAGACTATTCGAAGCAGACACGATTCCGCCCCGGGATGTTCCGTCCGCAAGAATGCCATTGACGCCGTTGACCCAGGTGAGCGCACCAACGTCGGCGATCACGTTGGAGTTCGGATCGGTCGAATCAAGCCAAGGACTCTTCACAAGGAAATTGCTGCCGTAGTACTGCGCAGATATACCCAGGGCTCCGACACGATCTGTAGTTAAGTTGCCCACCAAGCTAGGGGCCAGCCCGGTGGTTGGCCCAGCAACCCCTGAGATTTCACCAGAAGTTCCCACCGAACCGTTGCCCCACGTCACAGCACCCTTGCCGCCACCCCAATTCGAGCTGATCACCACATAGTGGCCATTATTCAGCGTCACTACGCCAGCGTGACCGCTAAAGGCATCACTGAACGCAACCCCAACCTGATCACCGGCTGTAGTACCCACAATACTGTTGGCGCTAGAGACTACCCCTGTCGTGCCATTGGCAGTGTCAAACCAAGTTACCGCGCCTTTGGCATTGGCTGTAGTACCGGCACTGCCCCAAAGTCCACTGCGCACAAGGTAATTTCCATTGTTCAAGTAGTCGAGTCCAAGTCCTTGAGAAAAGCTCGCGCTATAAGAGTAAACAGCGGTGCCCACACGATCCCCCGCACTGCTGCCCACCAGACTATTGGAGGCCGATACCACGCCCCCAAACGCTCCACCGCTGAGATGCCCATTGGTGCCATTCATCCACGTGACCGCACCCGCACCCACACCCTCAGCACTTCCCCCGTTATTCCAGTTGTTGCTGGAAATTAATAGGTTGCTTCCTACAAGCTCCAGCCCAGACTGGTCATAAATCGAATAAGTGAAAGTGCCAACCTTGTCACCCGCAGTGGATCCAATCAAGCTATTGCCGCTGGAAATGACGCCCCCTGCAGAAGTGCCGTCCGACAGTTTTCCGGTCAGCCCGTTAATCCAGGTCACCGCCCCCTTGGCATTCGCCGCAACACCAGCGCTTCCCCAATTGGCGCTACGGGCGATGTAATTGCCTGCTGCTACTTCGTAGTTGAATGAAGTGCCTACCCCATCGCCTGCGGCAGATCCCACCACGCTATTGGCTGCGCCGACCTGACCGCCGTTAAGGCCATTGCTCAGGGCTCCGGTGGCGCCATTCATCCAGGTAATCGCCCCGATGGCATTGGCATTGTTGCCACCACTTCCCCACTGCGGGTTGGCAATGAATACGTTGCCCGAAACCATGCCCCAAGAACCTAGCCCGATCCGGTCTCCTGTGATGGCGCCCACCAGACTATTGGACGCTCCAACCGTTCCGCCGATGGTGCCTGAGCTTAAGGCACCGGTCGCGCCATTGGCCCAAGTCACTGCTCCCAAACCATTGTTCGCAACTCCTGCGCTTCCCCACTGGGGACTTAAGATAAGCAGCTTGTCACCGCCAAATGAATGCACGTAACCTGATCCGACCCGATCTTCAACGCCGGTGCCTACTAACGCGCCATTGAGCACTCCGCTGGCACTATAAAAGTAGACCGCACCGGAATGCGTGGCTGCAAAAGAATCAAGCGGCGAGTTGACCACAATGGCACCATTGCTCATCGTCAGGTTTTGATAACCGCCAAACGCTTCGTCCGTGCCCGCGTTAGGATTCTCCAGGCCCAAATAGGGGACAGTGGAACCGCCAGACAGCCCTGCATTCCCTGCAACGATGGTGATGTTTTTAGGGTCCAACAAGAGCGTGCCATTGACGCCATTGCTTGCTGAGAGGTTCGTTACGCCGCCGTAACCAACCCCCTCTTTGCCGGAAATTTCTGCGCTGCCGCCATTACCGCCAAGCTGTCCACCCTGCGCGCTGATAGATCCGTTGAAGCGGGTCTGCCCGTCCGACCACAAGATCACTTGTCCGCCATTTCCTCGCTCCAGTGCATCTGCCCTATAGACACTGTCACCAGAGGAGTAAACCGAGAGCGCATTGCTTAACAATTGCCCTTGGGAGGCAAAGCCGGGGGCACCGCGCATCAAGCCACCCACGTGCAGGCTGCCGCCGCCGTTGCGGCCGCTGGCATCCAACTGCCCACCCACCACTTTGATTTCGTCGCCCGCCAAAGTGATCGTTCCCCCGATCGCACCAGTCGCGCTATAGGAACCCGACGTAAAGTTGGAAACTTTGGCGGAAACCAAAATCTCACCGCCCGAGCCCTGCCCACCGTTTGCACTTACCTGCGAAGCTGAGGTCGAAATGGCGCGTTGAGATGCATTCAGCACCACATGACCGCCGGCACCTTGGCCGTCCGCGTGAATAGCAGCACCAGACAATATGCTGTCCGCAGTTAGGCGCACCATCCCCCCGGTACCCACCGTTGCGGATGCGTCCAAAGTACCCGATTGAATAATGGTGCCATTCGTTGCCGCGCTGGTGGAAGCCTCCACGGAGATGTCGACCGCCCCGCCACTGGTACCCGATGCAGAGACCGCTCCGTCTACTTCAGCGATCCTTTGCGCCCGCAGCACGACCCGCCCGCCCTCATTGCTCACCGTATTCGCCTGAATCAACCCGCTGTGCTTCAGCGTCCCCGCAAAAATCCCCACCGCATCACCCTTGAGCGTGCCGAGGTTGATGGCGCTGTCGCTGGGCGCCTGCACCTGCATCACGATGCCTTCCAGGCCGCGGCCGGTGATTTCCACCTGCTGGCCGGCGCCCAGAATGGTGCTGCCGTTGGGTGCCTGAATCAGCGCGGCGCTGCCGGTGTCCACCTGCGCGCCCAGTACCACCACGTCGCCGCTGCGGGCCAGCACGTTGCCCAGCACCGACACATTGCCGGGGGCTGTTGCATCACCAAAGCGCAACCGGCCAGCTAAGGCATCTGCATCACTCATGCGCAGCGCCGATGCGGTAAAGCCTGCGGTGTCCACCACGGCGCCGGCACCCACAGTAATGCCCGACTGGTTGACCAGCACCAGATTGCCGTTGCTACCCAATGTTCCGAAGATTTGCGACGGGTTGTTGGAGATGACCCGGTTGATCGAGGTGCTGGTGACCGAAGGTTGCTGAAAGAAGGTGGTGCTTCCCGTGGGAATCGAGAAGCTCTGCCAGTTGATCGCGGAATGGTTCAGGCCGGCGCCATTTTGGGTGGTGACCAGCAGCTTGTTGCCATTGGTGGTGAAGGTGGCCTGGCCCTGAATGGCGACGCCGCCCGTAGGGTTGGCGAGCAGCGCGGCGGGCGATGCCAGCCAAGCCAAGGCCACTGCGGTGGCAACGGGTGCCAAACGTAAGTGGCTGAGCTTGCGGTTGCGCCCGTCATGGGCTTGGGATGCGCCACGCCCGGACTTTCCCCGGGACCCTGCAATTTCCGCTACGGCAACCATTGCGCCGAGCGCCGCGTTCCATACCGTCCGGTAAAAATGATTCAGCGACCCGCACGCGTCCATCAGACACCCCGCTCAATTTCTATTCGACTACTTCCCGCCGAAAGAAATTAGAGCACGATGCGCGGCTACCGCATAGCTATGTGCAGTGTGTGGAAATGCCGTTTCATCGCCAGATTGCGGGGGATCTGATAAATATCAACAAGCTGGGCAAATTCAAATTGCCCTCTGTCATAAAACCTACACAAGCACCCGTTCAATACCGCCCGCATTGGCCTTTTGCACGTAT